>JAEIGA010012679.1_pt1 | contig 12802 bp, 9 predicted proteins | sample 9270691 | NCBI WGS metagenome assembly JAEIGA01 (sample SAMN17057246, study PRJNA624740) | gut metagenome | biome: biome; isolation source: fecal sample | host: Bos grunniens | place: China: Xizang | collected 2019 | reverse complement strand
TGGCAAGGCATTGTTGATGATGATATCCACTTTATCGTGCTTGCTCTGTACGTAATTTGCAAAAGCCTCCAGCACCTCTTTCTTAGAGATGTCGCCAACGAAATGCTCGCCCTCTTGCTTGTCAATCACATAAACTATGGCTCCTTGAGAACGGAACTCACCGGCAATGCATCTGCCAATCCCGTTGGCACCTCCTGTTACAATAACAACTTTATCTTTGAAAGTATCTGCTTTCATAAAGTCTATTTTTTAGAACAATTATACAATTCGACACTCTGCATAAAATTCCATATACAGATATTCATAGCAAAGGTACTGTATTCTCAATGACATTGATCGCTTCTCGATAGAAAATATCTTACGTTAGCGTTCATAAGCAAGAAAAATTATACTTTTGTACCAAGTTAGTGTATAATTTTCTATTGTCAAAATCTTGTATCATTACAGGGTACTACATCCAAAAATCATGGAGCATACGACATTGCAAAAGCAGGTTATTGCCACACAACAGGAAGAATATCTCGTATTGGCTCCTCCAGGATGTGGCAAGACACATATTCTGGCAGAACGCATTGCTACTGCTTTAGAGCAGGGGCGCAATATCCATGAAATGTTATGTCTGACATTTACGAACCGCGCCGCTCGTGGAATGCGCAACCGCATTACGGAACGATTAGGTTATGAAGTAGAGGATTTGTTTGTTGGGAATGTCCACCGCCACTGCTCTACCCTACTTTACAATGAAAGGGTTATTAGTGGCGATTATAGTATTTTGGACGAGGTGGATGCCAACGACATCATACACACTATTTGTGCCCGCACGCTCCAGGCACCCACGCATGAGAATGTCCACATGGCACACAACTACCAGCATTTCATGCAGCAGTTGCGCCTGAATATCCCCAACGAACTCCTGCTTCACGCCGCCTCTTTGGCATACAAGCAACAGCTTCGCGAACTCTGTGCGCATGCTAAATTGCCCTACAGCCGCACTTCCCTCTTACATATTTACGACCATCCCGAATGCATACCAGCAGAAATTGGGGCGCACTACAAGGACGTGCTCTACACCATGGACTTTGCACGAAAGTATGAGGCCTACAAGCAGGAGCACAATCTCGTTGACTTCGACGACATCATCATCAACGCCTACGCTTACCTACGCGACACGCCCGACCACCAGCGCTACTCGTGGATTCAGATTGACGAGGTGCAGGACCTCAACCCCATGCAGTTGGCAATTATTGATTTGCTCTATGCACGCTCGGAACACTCCTCCCTACTCTATCTTGGCGATGAGCAGCAAGCTATTTTTGCCTTCCTTGGAGCAAGAAAAGAAACACTCGAGCAACTCAAGCAACAATGTGAGGGACACATCTTCCGCCTGAACGAAAATTTCCGTTCGCCACGCCACTTGCTGAATGTCTTCAACGACTTTGCCCAGGCGCACTTAAGCGTTTCCCCCGAATTGCTTTCGACAACGACACGCGAAATAGTGGGTGTCACTCCCGAACACCTCAGTTTCTGTTTCTCCGATAGTAATACCGAAGAGGCAGAGAATATCGTGCACCGCCTGCTGCCCCACCTCTGTGAAAACAAGGAGGAGACCGTGGCGGTCATCGTACCTACGAACAGGGATGCCGACCTGCTCTGCAACCTCATGACCGACATCCCTCACTTTAAGATTTCGGGCGTTGACCTCTTCTCTACGCCCGACATGAAGACCCTGTTGGCACACCTCAACGTGATTACCAACGAGCATAGCCACATGGCATGGTCACGCTTGCTTACGGCGCTCGGTATCGAGCCCAGTTCTTCCCGCAGCCGCGCCATCATCAATCGCCTCAAGCAGCTCAGCATTCTTCCCACCGACCTCCTGCTCTATACGGGCGAGACCTACCTCAGCGCCTTCTGTAAGGCGTATGAAGAGCAAACGCTGGTCATCTACGACACGGAAACTACGGGACTCGATGTCTTCAACGACGAGATTGTGCAACTCGCCGCGTTTAAGGTGCGTGGCGGTAAGAAAATTGAGGGCAGCGACTTTGAACTCCTGCTGGAAACGAAGCGCGAAATTCCCCCAATGCTGGGCGACATCCCCAATCCCCTCGTAGAAGTCTATGCCACCCGCGACCACCAATCTCGCAAAGAGGGGTTGCAGAAATTTATGGAGTATGCCGAAGGGTGCGTACTCGTTGGCCACAATATCAACTACGACAACCGCATCCTCCATAACAACCTCCAGGCGCTTGGTCTCTCATCCACGCTCCCCCTCACCATGGCGGCGGGAGCAGAAAGGTATGCCCACTCCGTCTTCGATACGTTGAAACTCGCCCGTCTGCTTTTCCCCCGTCAACACAACCATAAGTTGAAGACGCTTCTGGAAAATCTTGGACTTGAAGGGGAGAACTCACACCTTGCAGACGACGATATTTTTGCGACCTTCCAACTCTTGCAACTGTGCTACACACAGGCACGCACACTCGTGGCGGAACAAGTAGAAAAACTGCGTGCTCCCGAACTGCAACGCATAACCGACCGACTTACCGAGCGCTATGCCATTGCCTTTTATCATGCGCAGGCAATGCTCATGGAAGCGCCCACCTCCCCCACCCCACAACTGATTCGCGAAATCCACTTTGCCGTAGAAGAGCTGGGGTTGCACATTGAGAAGTTAGACTATTTCACCGACTACCTCCGCTACGACGTGCTCAACCCTGCCGAAACGCCCTACCTGCTACAGCAATTAGAGCGCCACACGCTTACGCTCAACACGCTCAAGGAGGCAGACCTCTGCGATAGCGAGAGCATGCGTCGCCGTGGTGAGCAAGTGTTTGTCACTACGGTACACAAAGCCAAGGGATTGGAATTTGACAACGTCATCGTGAGCAGTGTTTCTAAAGAGGTTTACCCCTTCTACAACAGCAAGACGGAAGACGAGCAGCATGAGGATGCCCGCAAGCTCTATGTGGCAATCTCTCGCGCCAAGCGCCGCCTCTACATCAGCTACTACAACCTCTATCACATGACCGACCGCTACGGCACCGCCCGCACCTTCTCTCGTGGACCCTCGCCGTTTCTCGAGAGCATCGCGCCCCATTTTTCGCATTGGCAATTCTAATTCCGAAACCATTTAGAGAATGATTTCGCCGTTGAAATCCATTGCGCAAAAAACTATATCTATTGTAGTAAAAATTATTAGTAACATAAAAAAAATTATTAGTAACCTTTTTTAAAATATGTTACTAATAATTTTAGGCACATCTAACACGCTGATTTTCAACAGTATTTCAGTGCGAAAAATTGTTACATTTTGTAAGCGCACTCGTGCTCTTTACACCCCCCGCTCTGTTATACCAAAAACTAATCGGCACTTAATTTGAATTAAGTGCCGATTAAATTAAACTAACTCCCAATTAGTTTTTCGTATTTCCCATATATTATATTATTGGTGTCTGGTAAACACCAATATCTCTTTGTACACTTTCAAAATCTGGAATTTAGAACATTCTTTACCTCTAATTCAAATTAAAGTGGTAATTTTGCAACTCCTTACGCCGATATCTTGATGTCTTTACTAAGATATTAAGATGGTAGGGAAGGGATTACATAAAGGAAAGGCGTTTACTTACGCTTTGTTTTGACGTGCGGAAATCTGGCAGTTTCAACGTCTTGTCAAAAACAATGCAACGGTAGATGTCACGGGGTATGTGTATACCGTTCACCGTATCCTGCAATCATGTGATTGCAGATATGGGACGTGTGAGTTATACATATCGGCGTGGGGTCTGCGTTGCTCGTTTCGACAAGATGGGCGATGCCAGAGCCTCTGCACGTGAGACGAGTAACAGTACAGGTTCTCACGCTTTTTTTGTATCATAACTTAAAATTCATACTGAATCAGGAGAACCTATAAGTGCAAAAACATAATGGTTATAGATTCTAAAAATGAAACTCTAAAGGAAATCTTAAAAAGAATGTGGAGTAATCTTCCTTGTAAGGAATTATTTGCATGCTTTGTTATTTCGTGTGTAGGCACATATGTAATGAATGAACTAATCCAAGTCAATTACTGTAAAGAAACGTGGGAGATTATGACAAATATCTCCTCAAGTTTAGCAGGATTTATCTTAGCAATATTGGTTTTAATCTATGGAATAGGGGGCAGACTAAATACTGATACACATCCAAATATTTTTTCAGAACTAACAGCAATTATTTCTTTTGGGGTAATATTACACCTGGTGTCACTATCATATTCCCTTATAATGTATAGTTTGGATTTTTGCGAGTTAGGTTACTGTAAAAAAATCAGTACTGTTTTGGGAATATTTACCTTTGTATATTCCATAGTTTATACTCTTAATATTGTCATTCACACCTATTCAATTCATTCATTCCTCAACAAACCAAACAAGTAAAAACATGAAACGTATCTTCTTAATCTTAGCACTTTGTGCTTATGTGTTCACCTCTTGGGCTTATAACTTTAAAGTCGATGGCATTTATTACAACATCACATCGTCAACGGATAGGACGGTGGAGGTGACTTATCGTAACTATCGAGACGAATCTTATCATGATGAATATTCAGGCGCAGTGAGCATTCCTGAGTCAGTAATCTATAATGGGATCACCTACAGTGTGACCAGCATTGGACAATTTGCTTTCTCGAGTTGCTCCGGTATAACTTCCGTGGAGATTCCTAACAGCGTGACCGCCATTATGGGAGGTGCTTTCAAGGGTTGCTCTGGTTTAACTTCCATAGTTATTCCAAACAGCGTGCGCTACATTAAGGGAAGTGCTTTCTATAATTGCTCTGGTTTAACTTCCATAGTTATTCCAAACAGCGTGAAAAGCATTGAGCAAAAAGCCTTCTCTGGTTGCTATGGTTTGACTACCCTATGTTTTTTGGGAAATATCCCAAGTTTATCTTATAGTATATTTGCTGGAGTATCCTCTTCTTGTAAAGTTTATGTACCTCATGGGAGTAAAGAAAGTTACATGTCAAACTCTAATTTGAGTCGTTTTGATTTTTTTGAGATTGCTGCTCCTGAAATGCCTTCCTTATCTCCAGCTGCACTTGTTATAAATGGTACTCCTGTACGTTGGGAGTCAAGTCGCGATGGAGGGTTAACGTGGACAAAGATTGATTGTACTTCTAATGTATATGTTGATGAGAACCCAGAACGTGGCAAGGTGTTTTATCGTATTTTAAATAAAAATGGCACTTACTCTGATATATGTAAAGTGACTTACTATGATGTGGTGCCAGAAACGATTGTAGCAAGTCCAGCTACTGAGACTAAAATTGTAGATGAAAGTGTAAAGTTTACGCTTGATGTAATAGACGATGGCTATACTTATCAGTGGTATCATAATAGTGTTGCAATAGAAGGGGCTACGGAAAATAGTTATGAAATTCCTGTAATTAAGAGCGCAGATGCGGGTACCTATTATTGTGTAGTGACAAACCCTGTAAGTTCTGTAAATTCTACAAATGTGGAGTTGACCGTAAATAAATGTTCGCAATTTATCTCATTCCCTGAAATTGGAACAAAGACTTATGGGGACGCAGACTTCAAACTTCCAGCTACTACCAATAAAGGTTTGCCCATATTCTACCAAAGTATGGACAGCGATGTGGCAAGCATTTCTGGTAATACGGTAACTATTACAGGTGTAGGCGAAACAGTAATTGTTGCGACACAAGCGGGTAATGCTGACTATTTGGAAGCTGATTACGTAGCTCGCAGACTGATTGTAACGGAGTATGCAGAACCTGAGCAGAATAAAGAATTAACAATCTCTGCAGCTGGATATGCAACTTTATATCTTCCTATTGCTGTTGAGATTCCATCGGATGTAAAGGTCTATATTGGAGAAACTATTAAGGGAAAATATGTTATGCTTAAGGAGTTGAAGGATGTTATTCCTGCAAATACTGGGGTTGTTGTAAAGGCAGCAGAAGGCACTTACGAATTTGTTCCATCTGGTGATGTGGTTGCTCCTATAACTAATAATCTCTTTAATGGCACAAATGTAGATACATACATAACTCCTGCAGAGGACATGGTTGCTTATGTGCTTTCTATGGTTGATGGAGAAGTTGGTATGTATCGTGCAAAATTAAATGCAGAGGGTGCCTTCCTTAACAATGCCAATAAGGTTTATATGGAACTCAATGCGAATATGCTTGGAGTGAACAACGAAGAGATTGACTCTTCTATTTCAGGCTCACAACTCAGCAAGGGTTTCTGTTTTGCATTCCCCGAAACAACAAATATTAGTGGTGTGAAACTCAATAGTCCTCAGACCGACATCTACTATGACCTACAAGGACGTAAGGTATCTCATCCAACACGAGGTATGTATATCTTGAATGGCAAAAAAGTATTTGTGAAGTAACATTGAGTTTGTATTGATGTAACAACGGTGATTTCCTCAGCAGAGGAATCACCGTTGTCACCATATTTATATTGTTTACTAAAAAATCTCGGTGAGCGCATAGGTGTGCTCACCGAGATTTTTATTTATAGAAAGACCATTACTTCTTCTCTTCATCAAGCTCCACCGTGAAACTGCGGTTGAGTCCGCTTTGTGTCTTTGCACGAATCCAAAGCACGCGGTCGGTAGAGAGGTTTGCTTCCTTCACCGCTTCGTTCCAGTCGTCCACAGTGCGGAGTTGCTTATCATTTACTTGAAGGAGGATGAGTCCCTTTGTGATACCCGCCTTCTGCATCTTACCCGCCTTGATGTGCTTCACCACAAGTCCGTAAGAGAGTGAAAGCGCCTGCTTATCCTTCGCGGGAAGTTCCTCAAGGGCAATGCCGAGCTTGTCTTCATCCACAGACTTCAAGACGGTCGTCGTGCCCTGCTCATTGCGGAGGGTGACAGAAACGGTGTACTCCTTCTTTTCACGAAGGTAGGTAATCTTAACCACATCTCCAGGACGGTGCCCCGCAATCATTTCCTGCAACTGACCGGACTTGTCAATCTTCTTGCCGTCCAACTTGATAATCACGTCACCCTGCTTGAGACCAGTAGCGGCAGCGGCGCCATCGGCTACGACTTCGTTAATATAAAGACCAGTTACCGTGCCCAAATCAGGGTTTTGACCCTTTTCGTGTTGCATAGCGATATAGTTGCTCACGTCGGTGTATTGAATGCCCAACATTGCGCGCTGCACGGTGCCGAAGTTCTTGAGGTCGTCCACCACCTTGGTCATAATCGTTGTGGGAATCGCGAAACCATAACCGCTGAACGAACCCGTTTGCGAATAAAGCATGGCGTTGATACCCACCAATTCGCCACGCGCATTGACAAGGGCGCCACCCGAATTACCGGGGTTGATGGCAGCATCGGTTTGGATGAAACTTTCAATACCATTCGACGCCCCAAGTGTGCGTGCCTTGGCAGAGATAATACCTGCCGTCACGGTGTTCGTCAGACTAAAGGGATTGCCAATAGCAAGCACCCATTCGCCGAGTTTTACATCGTCAGAGTTTGCGACAGTAATGGCAGGAAGACCCTTTTCTTCCACCTTAATCAAGGCAAGGTCGGTCGTTTTGTCCAACCCGATAATGCGCGCCTTAAATTCGCGGTTGTCGTTGAGCTTTACGGTGAGTTCATCAGCATCTGCCACGACATGGTTGTTGGTTACGATATAACCGTCTTCGGTTAGGATGACCCCCGAACCCGCCCCCGTGCGCTTGGGCGTTTGAATCTTGCGCTCACGCTGCTGGGGAGCACCATGACCAAAGAACTCGCTAAAGAAATCTTCAAACGGATCGTGGTAAGGAACGGTTTGCACCTTCGCATTGGTGGTTACCTTAATATATACTACGGAGTTCACCGCCTTTTCAGCAGCATAAGTTAAATCGACGCGTGTGTCTTGCGCCATAGATACATGAGGAGTAGCAATGAGCATACCTCCCACAAGTGCCAATGAGGCAATAAAATTTTTCATCATAAGTATAGTATTGTTTAGGGTTTATGTTTGCTGTTTTTCAAAAGGTTATAGGATTTGTAAAGTCCTAACTCCCCTGCCCGACTGAGGTCTTTCTCCGCCTCGTCATACTTCTCCACGCTTAGATACAACAGGGCGCGATTATAATATGCCGGAGCGAGGTGAGCGTCTAAGGTTATGGCGCGCGTGTATTCCGAAATAGCTTCAGTGGTGCGCCCCAGGGCAGCGAGGATTACAGCTTTATTATAAAAGGCGGGTGCCCAAGCAAACGCGGTAAGGGCAATAAGGCGGTCAGCATCGGTAAGTGCGGCACTCAACTTCAGCACACGACTTTCGGGCATTAGTTCTGCCATCAAGTAATTGACATTGCAGCGCTGAAGCAGGGCGGTAATGCAGAGGGAGTCGGTAGCCAATGCTCCCGAGGCATCGTCGAAAGCATCTGTAAAGTTATACAGTTCGGCGGCAATGATAGAGCGCAACACCAAGGCATTGCGTTCATCCCCATTGCTCACCAACGTGTTGAGTTGAAGCTGGGTCACTTCAAGCAATGAGGTGGGGAGTTTGTCGGCATCCGCTGAAAGAACGAGGCGCAGGGGAACGAGTTGCGCACGGTTTATTTCATCAATCTCAGGATAGAAATAAGCACTCTGCTGGCGCTGCACCAATACGGGGGCAATCATGCCCATGGGATTGTGCTCCAGCTTTAAGTTTTGCACCTTCCCAATCAGTTCGTTCAGCAAAGTATTGGTGGTGTCCTCCTCCTCTACCAACTGGCGGTAGTTCTCCAACGATTTCTCCGTGCGTGTCACCACCTTCTTCGTAGGTCCTTTCGGCGATTTTCCAAATCGAAGATCCAAGTGACTGCGCTCCACAAAGGCGTCATCGTTATTCGCCCCCTTAATATCCCCAATGCGACGCTTGCAATCGGCACGCAGGGCATAACCATAGACAAAGTTGGGGTATTCCTTAATCAAGAAAGTAAGGTCATCTATCGCCTCCTGGTACTTCCCCGTACGCTCATAGAGCAGCGCACGATTGTAGCGCGCCAGGGTATTGGTGGGTTCTTCGGTCAATACAAAATTGAAGTCATCAATCGCATTGTGGTCGTCGCCCACCGTAGCACGAAGCAAACCACGGTTGTAGTGCGCCACAAAATGGTGGGGCACCAAGCGAATCACCTCATTATAATCTTGATGCGCAGCATCAAAGCGGTTCATGCTGTGGCGCGCTCCTGCACGTAGCATATAGTGGTCCGCCTCCGTCATTTCCAGTTCTATCGCCTTTGTAGCACACGAATCTGCCAACGCCCAAGTTTCAGCAGCCATGGCCAACTTCGCACGCATACTCCACGCCGAAGCATCACGCTTCGTAAGCACCAACAGGGAATCCACCCACTGAGTGGCACCCACCGTATCGGTACGCTCTAAAGAAATTTGCGCCCTGACCAAATACGCACGGTAATGGCGAGGGAAGAAGCGCAGGAGTTTTTCTATATCCTCCTCGGCGGCGTCAAGCGACTTAATTTCGAGGTTACAGAGCGCACGGTTGTAACGTGAGGTAAAGTCTTTTTCCTCTTCCTCAAGCACCTTACCATAGTCGGCAACAGCACCCTCAAAATTCTTATTGTGTATTCTGCACAACCCTCTCAACTGATACACCTCCGTCAAATAAGGATTGCGCTCAAGACACGCATCACAGTCTTCCTCTGCCCCTCGAAAATCCTCCAAACTGAATTTGGCAAACGCACGGTAATAATAGGGTTTATCCAAATAAGGTTTCGTCTCAATCACCTTATTAAAATAGCGTATCGCCGTCAGGAAGTCGTCAAAATACAACGCATGCCTCCCCATCAGCGTCACCTGCTCGGTATTTACCTGCGCAAGTAATGTCAATGGGAATAAGAAAAGTATGACGAATAATCTTCTAAGCATCGTGTGTATCTAAACGATTTGTATACTTCACTGGGTGCAAAGTTAAACAATGCATAGCAGATAACGGGGAATTTAATGTTTTTTAAGTGAGGGGGGTGGTTAGAGTACAGAGAACAGAGTACAGAGTACAACTACCATGCGGAAAAGGAAACAGCGTACAACTTCTGGAAGTTGTACGCTGTCTTATTGTCAAGTAAAGTATTTCACTTACTTCGTGCGATAGCGGCAAGCGACTTTGCCCTTCATGATTGCCGCCAATTTGCTCTTGACCATTTGCTTGCGGAGGGGAGCAATGCGGTCGGTGAAGACTTTTCCGTCGAGGTGGTCAAATTCGTGTTGCATGACGCGAGCGAGGAATCCTTCGACCCATTCGTCGTGAGGTTGGAGGTTTTCGTCCAACCACTTCACACGGATACGGGCGGGACGCTTCACGGGTTCGTGAATGCCAGGAAGCGAAAGGCATCCTTCTTCCATGCTGACCATTTCAGTATCGTCCACTTCAACGATGTGCGGATTGATAAAAGCATGAAGATACCCTTCGTATTCGGGGTGGTCTTCCTTAAGGTCGTCCAAACCGATTACAGCAAGACGGATGGCCTTACCAATTTGAGGAGCTGCAAGACCGACACCTTCAGAGCGCTTCATCGTTTCATACATATTCTCAATGAGCTGCTGAAGTTCGGGATATGTTTCAGGGTCAAAATCCTCACATTGCTTGCGCAACACGGGTTGACCGTAGGTGTAGATGGGGAGAATCATAAGAGAAATTTGGAAAGGAGAAAGGAGAAAGGAGAAAGGCAGGAACTATAGTTCCGCATGGTATTTCTCATTTCTGATTTCTCATTTAACAACTTTTGCTTTGCATATAATCCTGCAGGATAATTGTGGCAGAGATTTCATCTACCAGCGCTTTGTCACGTCGGCGCTTCATGCCGAGTCCGCCATCAATCATGGCTTGGTGGGCAAGCACGGAGGTGAAACGTTCGTCGTAGAAGTCAATAGGGATATTGGGGAGCGCCTTGCGCAATTCTCCAGCAAAGCAACGCACGCGCTGCTGATTTTCGGAGGGTTGTCCGTTGGGTTGCGTGGGAAGTCCGATAATGAAGCGCTCCACCTCTTCCTTCTTGCAATAATCCGTCAAGAAGCGAAGCAGTTCCTTCGTTTCAACTGTACAGAGTCCGTTGGCAATCAACTGTAGCGGGTCGCTCACCGCAATCCCCGTGCGCTTCTTGCCGTAGTCAATAGAAAGCAGTCGAGGCATAACTATTTGAGGTTATAAGGGGGTGAGGTTGTAAGGTTATAAGGAGCTATCCAGACTGTGAAGTTGGTTATATCTCAATCCGCACGGTTCTTAAAACCTAAAAGCGAAGCGACCTTATAAACTTATTTGTGGTTATGAGGTTAAAGGTTATTAGGTTATGAGACCTACACCATCCGCACGGTTCTTAAAACCTAAAAGCGAAGCGACCTTATAAACTTAAAACCTTACTTAATATACTCAGCCCCGCCCATGTAAGGCTGCAACGCCTTGGGGATGCGAATACCTTCTGGAGTTTGGTGGTCTTCAAGCAAAGCTGCTACGATACGGGGGAGTGCGAGTGCAGAACCGTTGAGCGTGTGGCAAAGCTGAATCTTCTTGTCGGCATTGCGGAAGCGGCACTGGAGACGATTTGCCTGATAAGCGTCGAAATTTGAAACCGAACTTACTTCCAACCAGCGCTGCTGTGCTTCAGAATACACTTCGAAGTCAAAGCAAGTAGCAGCGGTGAAAGACATATCGCCACCACAGAGGTGGAGGATGCGGTAAGGCAATTCCAACTTCTGAAGCAAACCTTCTACGTGTGCCAACATTTCCTTATGGCTTTCTGCAGAGTGTTCGGGAGTGTCGATGCGCACAATTTCAATCTTTGAGAACTCATGGAGACGGTTCAAACCGCGCACGTCCTTACCATAAGAACCTGCTTCACGGCGGAAACACTGTGTGTAAGCACAATTCTTGATGGGCAATTCCTTTTCGTTGAGAATCACGTCGCGGTAGATATTTGTAACGGGCACTTCTGCCGTAGGAATTAAGTAGAGGTCGTCAGCCACGCAGTGGTACATCTGACCTTCTTTGTCAGGCAACTGACCTGTGCCATAACCAGAAGCAGCATTTACTACCGTGGGGGGCATCACTTCGGTATAACCTGACTTGCGCGCTTCATCAAGGAAGAAGTTAATCAACGCACGCTGCAACTGTGCACCCTGACCGATATATACAGGGAAACCAGCACCCGTAATCTTCACGCCAAGGTCGAAGTCGATGAGGTTGTACTTCTTTGCAAGGTCCCAGTGAGGGAGCATATCAGGATTGGGAGCAGCTGTTTCGTCAACAGCGGGACCACCTATCTTTACCACAACATTATCTTCGGCCGAACGACCTTCGGGTACTTCTGCGTAGGGCAAGTTGGGGATGGTGTAGAGTTGGAGCTTAAGTTGTTCCGCAGCCTCAGCCATAGACGCTTCAAGCGCCTTTGCCTGTTCCTTAATAGCAGCAACCTGCTGCTTAGCCGCTTCGGCTTCGTCCTTTTTACCTTCCTTCATCAAACCACCGATGCTCTTTGAAAGCACGTTCACCTGAGCCAAAAGGGCATCAAGTTCTGTCTGTGCATTCTTACGGCGGTTGTTGATTTCAAGCACCTTCTCAATAGCCTCAGCAGCACCTGCAAAATGCTTCTTTTCCAAGCCGCGAATCACGGCTTCCTTGTCGTCCAATATTTGTTTAATGGTAAGCATAATCTAATTTTGTTTTTTAGTTTTTGATATTCTCGGCAAAGTTAGAAAAAATTGGCGGGACGGGCGAAGAAAATTGGAGAATATCTGCCCTCAACACCGATGATTTTCCACCCAACTTACTATAGTA
>JAEIGA010012678.1_pt1 | contig 12803 bp, 12 predicted proteins | sample 9270691 | NCBI WGS metagenome assembly JAEIGA01 (sample SAMN17057246, study PRJNA624740) | gut metagenome | biome: biome; isolation source: fecal sample | host: Bos grunniens | place: China: Xizang | collected 2019 | reverse complement strand
TGCAAAGGCATTACTACGGATTCAATATCATCACCGACAATACGTACTTCGCGTGCGCGAATCTGCTCATTTACGCGGTACTGATTCTTAAGGTTGTCGTTCTTCATTAATTAAGTTATAAGTTCCTTTTATGTTTTTGATAATTTCAGCGTGCAAATTTACCACTTATTTATCATATTATTAACTTCTTCGTTGATTTTTTTTGCAAAATCTTCAAATTTCATGCTTCCTTGGTCGCCTTCGCCGTGTTTTCTTACCGAAACTTCGCCCGAAGCGGCCTCTTTTTCGCCAACAATGAGCATATAGGGGATACGTTTAACCTCATTATCGCGTATCTTGCGACCGATTTTTTCGTTTCTGTCATCTACAATTGCGCGAACACCGTTAAGGTCGAGGTATTTGCTTACCTGCTCGGCATACTCGTTGTATTTCTCGCTTACGGGGAGCACTGCTACCTGATCGGGGGTGAGCCACAAGGGGAAATTACCGCCTGTATGCTCAATAAGCACAGCTACGAAACGCTCCATTGAGCCGAAAGGCGCACGGTGTATCATGATTGGGCGATATTTCTGGTTGTCGGCACCGGTGTATTCAAGCTCGAATCTCTCGGGGAGGTTGTAGTCTACCTGTATTGTTCCCAACTGCCAACGACGACCAATGGCGTCTTTTACCATAAAGTCGAGTTTGGGACCATAGAATGCAGCCTCACCGTATTCTATTTTTGCATTGAGACCTTTCTCGCGGCATGCTTCGATGATTGCAGTCTCGGCTTTTTCCCAATTTTCATCGCTACCGATATATTTTTCGCGGTTATTGGGGTCGCGCAAAGATATCTGTGCCTCAAAATTCTCGAAGTTGAGTGCATTGAAGATGATGAAGATAATATCCATCACTGCCAAAAACTCATCTTTCAACTGGTCGGGGCGGCAGAAGATATGTGCATCGTCCTGTGTAAAGCTGCGTACACGTGTAAGTCCGTGAAGCTCGCCGCTCTGCTCGTAACGATATACTGTTCCGAACTCTGCAAGACGCACGGGGAGCTCTTTGTATGAGCGGGGCATGCATTTGTAAATCTCGCAATGGTGAGGACAGTTCATGGGTTTCAACAGATATTCCTCGCCCTCTTCGGGTGTGTTGATGGGCTGGAAAGAGTCTTTTCCATATTTTGCGTAGTGTCCTGATGTTACGTAAAGTTGTTTGGCTCCAATATGGGGGGTCATCACCTGCTCGTAGCCGAAACGTTTCTGTATGCGTTTGAGGAATTCCTCGAGACGCAGACGAAGCGCTGTTCCCTTGGGCAACCACAAAGGCAATCCCTTACCTACTGACTCGGAGAACATAAAGAGATTCATCTCTTTTCCTATCTTTCTGTGATCGCGCTTTTTGGCCTCTTCGAGAAGTGCAAGATACTCGTCAAGCATTTTCTTTTTGGGGAAGGAAATTCCGTATATACGTGTAAGCTGCTTTCTGTCCTCGCATCCGCGCCAGTATGCACCCGCTACCGATAGCAATTTTATAGCCTTAATGGGTGCAGTAGAGAGTATGTGGGGACCTTTACATAGGTCGGTGAATGAACCCTGTGTATAGGTTGTAATTGTTCCATCCTCTAGCTCACTTATAAGTTCGCATTTATACTCTTGACCTTTGTCGCCAAAAAATTTGAGTGCATCTTCTTTGGATATTTCGGTTCTTACAAGCTCTGACTTTTTTGCTGCAAGCTCGGCCATTTTCTTTTCAATAGCAGCAAGGTTCTCCTCTTTTATAACTGTATTGCCAGCGTCTACATCGTAGTAGAAACCATTTTCTATGGCTGGACCTATTCCGAATTGTATTCCGGGATAAAGTTCCTGCAGTGCCTCGGCAAGAAGATGGGCACTTGTATGCCAGAAAGCGCGTTTAGCTTCTGCATCGTCCCATTTGTGAAGCAATAGGGTTGCATCCTCGGTTATTTTTGTCGAGAGGTCGCATACTTCGCCATTAATACTGCACGCAAGCACATCGTCGGCCAATCTTTGGCTGATGCTTTGCGCTACTTGTAATCCTGTAATTCCGCTTTCATACTCGCGAATGGAGCCGTCGGGAAATGTTATCTTTATCATAATTCTATTTTTACGTTTATATTTATTGCGACAAGGGCATGGCCACTTACAAATAGGTTTTATTTATAGCATTTGCTCACTTTTTCGCAAAACTTCGCAAAGATAATGCAAACTAATTGAAATTGAAACAAAAATGACGTTTTTTTCGCGACGGAAGGATGATGATGCAGAGTGTGCTTAGTCAACCAGCATGTGCAACATTACGAAATAATTTTGTAAAAGCACTCCTTTGGTGTTAAAAAGTTCAGTTTATCTCTCGGTCTTTCATTCAATTTCTATTATGTCGAACTGGCGTTATTTTATATACCATTTTCTTTACAACCTTGCCACCTACATTAACAACAAGAATGTGCATGCCTTTGGAGGTTGTAGGCTGGACAATCTCGCTGCCCTCGCCCGAACAGCAGGTTACGGTAATACCTATGCTGTTTGATAATGTTGCACTCCACGCAGCGTTGCAAGGTAGCGTTACCACACACTCGCCACCATGCTGAATGTTTCATATACAGTATAACACTCCACAATCTCTTCATTAAATACCCTATAATCAAGCCAAGTTGTTGTATCACCCACTTCCCACGATTCGTCAAAAACAAGTGCATCGCACCCAAGAACCGTTCGAGTATATAACTTTGTGTCCTCTTTACGATAATATCCATCGTGAACGATATATGTACCATCAATCGTTTTTACGCTGTCAGCTACATAAGTAGATACATATGATTGCACATTAGGATTCATACACCTAATTAAAGGTACCATATCCTTCCTTTAGGGAATAGTGTTTCTTGCGCAAAGGCATGTTTGGCATACTGTAAAATAAATAAGATAATTAAAATTTCACTATTACCATCATAAGCGTATAATTTAGTTTACAACTCCACTATTTATTAACGCTTTGGTGTTTTTAGCTGTATAAAAACTTTAATATTTTTTACTACGCCTCTGTTGCTAATATTAATTTCTCCAGCAGATAATATTTTTTGATTAACATTTTCCAAAACATCGCCGTTAACTAAAAAATAAAAGTACAAAAGCAACCGTCGGATGCTTTTGTACTTTTTGTTATAGGAATAAAACTATTATAATTTTATTTTACTTATCCTTGAAACGTTTTATTATATTATATGCTGAATATAGCCCTAATTCGCCGGCTTTACTGAGGTCGGCGACGCCTTCCATGGTTTTTCCCTGGAAGATTAGTGTAAGGCCACGGTTAAAATAGGCCTCGGCAAAGTCTGCATTGAGCTTTATTGCCTCATTATAATCGACCATTGCCGACTTATAATCTCCCATTTTTACGTAGATATTGGCTCTATTATAGTAGGCGTGCACAAAATCGGGCATAAGAGTTATTACCTGATTAAGGTCGTTTACTATAAGATGGTAATCTATATTTGTAAGTTCTTTTTTGTGTCCGACGACAGGCAGTGAACCATTTTCGACAATATTTTCGTTAAGCCGTTCTGTTTCGAAAAGTTTATAGCGAACAGTAGCACGCATAAAGTAGGCCAACCAAAGTTCACCATCCAACGATAGTGCTTCGGTTAGGTCGTCCAACGAGGCTGTAAAATCCTGTACAAGAGAAAAATCAAGCGCACGAGCCATACGATGGACTATATTTTCAGGGTCATCAGCTATATGTTTGGCTTTTGTGTTTATTTCGTCAAAATGGCGCTGAACTTCATTCTCGCTGAGCGAACGTTCATTGTTTGTGAGCAGCAAAGAAGATGGGAATAAATTGCGACTGTTAACATCGGCCAAAGGCTTGTAATACTGCACAGCCTCGCCAAATTCGTGGGGTTTTTCGTAATACGAGACAACAAACATAGGAGCAAGCTGAACATCGACCTTGCGATTCTGTACTTTTCCACGATAGGTGGAAATATATTTTTTATCGTTACTGTCGTCGGCAACCACTACTCTATTATATTTGTTGACATTTTTGTCAGAGCTTTTGCGCACCTTATCACCCTGCTGCACACTGTCTTTAGCAGCCTGGCCGTTGCGCGCATTGTTATATTGCTCTATTTGGCGTTTGAGCAACCAAGTTTCGTCGTCAGAGGCACCTTTTTTGTCGCCGAATTTGCGTCGGGCAATGGCACGACACTGATAGCCATACTCGAAATTGGGATATTCGTCAATGACAGCAGTATAGTCGGAGATTGCACCCTGAAGGTCGCCCGTACGGTCGCGCAACAAAGCTCTGTTGAAACGAGCAAGAGTATTACTCTCATCCATTTTAAGGACATTGTCGAAATCCTCTATTGCACGGTTGTCGTCGCCCACCTGTGCACGCAGAAGGCCGCGATTATAATATCCCAAAAAGTTGTTAGGGTCGGCATTCAACGCCATGTCATAGTCGTCCATAGCGCCACGCAAATTCTCGCGGTAGTAACGTATAAGCGCCCTATTTATATAATAGTTGCTACGGTCGGGCATAAGCTCTATAGCCCTGTTCATGTCTATTTCGGCCGAGTCGTATTTTTCCGTCTGAGCAAGAAGCAAAGCGCGCGCTTGATAAACGTTAGCCGAATATTTGTCGTAAGAAATAGCTTTGTCAACCCAACGACGAGCGGAAATTGTGTCGCCACGCTTCATTGACACTTGCATACGCATCAGGTGAATGTCGGCGTTACGCGGAGCGAACAACTGCACAGAATCGAGAAACGCATCGGCCTGTTCCCACTGTTCGCGTTGCATAGTACAGAGTATCATATTGTTCCATACTGCTATATTTTGCGGGTCATAGTGTATGGCTTTCTTAAAGTCAAGCTCGGCGCTGTCATATTGTTCCATATAAACGCGACAAAGGCCACGAAGTTGATAGGACTTTGACACGTATGGATTTTTTTCTATTGAGAGAGTGAGGTCGTCCGTGGCTCCTTTAAAATCATCTAGATTGTATTTTGCAAGGGCGCGATAAAAATAAGGCTCGCTAAGACGTGGCATTGCCCCTATCACCATATTGAAATATTTTATTGAGAGTACATAGTCCTCGAAATAGAGCGCATTGCGCCCCACCATCATTGCATGATCGATGTTCAACTGTGCCTTTGAGACAAGCGAGCATACAATAAGAGCTAGAAGAGCAAGTACTCTCAACAATCTCATTTCAATATTCTCTTTGTCTTATATGTGCAATGAGCCTTGCCTCGCAGTAGATTCATCAAACGGTTTTTGTTCATCTGGCGACGCAAGGGGCTTAGCCTGTCTACAAATACCTTTCCCTCGAGGTGATCAAATTCGTGCTGCATTGCACGTGCCAGGAAACCCTCGACCCATTCGTCATGCTCTTGCATATTTTCGTCAAGATACTGTACACGTATGCGGTCGGGACGAGTTACTTTTTCGTGTATTCCGGGAACCGATAGACAACCTTCTTCTATAGAAACAGTATTTTCTGAAGTTTCTATAATGTGTGCATTTATGTACACGCGACGAAAATCCTTATATTCGGGATAATCCTCGGCAAGGGGGTCAAGGTCAATAACAACGAGACGTATGGGCAACCCTATCTGAGGTGCTGCAAGGCCAATGCCCTCGGCGTTCCACATTGTCTCGAACATATTCTTAATGAGTTCCTGAAGTTCGGGGTAGTCAGGTTCAATGTCGGCAGCCACCTTTCTGAGAACAGGCTGGCCGTAAAGGTAGATTGGTAATATCATAGTAAATTATTTTATCTGCATTAATGTAATTTATCGGCATATTCGTCGGCTGTCAAGGTAGGATTGCAGAATTATCACTGCGCTTATTTCGTCCACAAGGCCTTTATTTTGTCGCGCCTTTTTCTTTATTCCTGCATCCAATATTGCCTGTTGGGCAAGCTGCGACGTAAAACGTTCGTCGTAATATTCTATAGGGATATTGGGAAGAAGTTTATGTAATCGGTTAACAAAGGGCTCTATTCGAACCATATTTTCGGAATATTCGTTGTTCATTTTTTTAGGAAGCCCGACAACTATCTTCTCGACTTTCTCTACCTTTACGTAATTAAGTATATAGTCGATAAGAGCTGTTGTGTCGACAGTAGTTAGTCCACCGGCTATTATTTGCAATTCGTCGGTAACAGCGAGCCCTGTACGTTTTTTTCCATAATCAACTGCAAGAATTCTTCCCATAATCTTTTAATTTCACGAACGAATATGCAAAAATACAGCAATTTACATAGCCAAACAAGCACTGCGCCTGTAAACTGTAAAAAAAATTGTTATAAGATGTTTTTTAATAATAAAAAGCGAGACTTGTAAAAAAACAAGCCTCGCGTATAAATTCATTTTATTATACTATTAGTTATTGTAAAGCAACCATGCTTTCTGGAAGTCAGCATCGTTGGGGTGATTAGCCTTAAACTGTGCACGTGCCTCAGCTGCCTGCTGACGATCGTCATAAGAGCCACATACTACACGATAAAGACCTGTTGCGGGATTCTGAACTACGAGTGCTTTGTATCCCTCGCCAATAAGTTTCTCGCGAAGAGCGTCAGCGTTGGTCTTTGAAGAGAAACTGCCACATACTACGCTATAAGCTTTCAAAGAGCCTGCTGTTCCGCTTGCAAGAACAACTTTCTCTGAACGGTAACTAGCATCAGCTTTTGTTGTAGTTTTGCTTGTAACGGGAGCAATCTCAATAGGTTCAGAAGCCTGTGTGTTACCCTGAACAAGTTCCTGCTGCTTAGCTTGGTCGTAAGCTGTTTTATAAGCACTCTCCTTTTTTGATTTACATGAACTGAAAGCCATTACCATGCAAATAGTAAGACCTAATAAAAATAACTTTTTCATTCCTTAATGTATTATTTAATAAATAGTTTCTTCCGAAAAGAGTTTTACATCTGCAAAATTAAGCATAAACCTCAAAATTTTCAACAAGAAAAGCAACTTTTTTATTTTTTTCGCGGCAAAAATAGATAAATGAGAAAATATTGGTTGCAAAACAGAGTGACTGAAAAAATAATTAAATAATTTTGTGAACCAAAATATGTAACAATTATGAAAAGAGGCACCGTTATATACATACTTATATTGCTTTTTGCTACAGGATGCGCCATAAGAAGTAACAAACAGACTATTCTATCCAAAGAGCAGTTTACAGAAAAAATAGAGTTTAATAAATATTTTAACGGGGGCACCATGCGTTTTGACTTTATGCATGCTGGCAACTGCAACGAAGAGCATTATTTTTTTAATGGAATGAAATGCGAGGGCGAGTGGGCAGGCTCGCGCAAGGCACTCATAAACCCATTCGGTTACGGCGAACAAATGCTAAGAATAGTAGACACCGAAGAGAATAAAATAATTTACCAAAATAACTATTGCACGCTCTTTAACGAATGGCAAACAACTGCCGAGGCGCAGAATACGTGTCGTTCGTACCCCGAAAGCGTAATTTTCCCACACCCCAAACGCGACTTTACCATTGAAATTTATGCACGAAACAAAAACAGCAAGATATTTGAGAAGAAATTTAGCTATAATGCAAAAATAAGCGACTACAATATAGAGCCTTACAAACAAAAATATGAGTGTATCGACATTCACATTGGCGGCAACATTGCTAACAGCCTTGATATTGTGCTTCTGCCAGACGGATTCACTGCCAAAGAGAAAGATAAATTCGTGGCAGCTTGCAAAATGTGGAACAACGCTCTATTCGGATACTCGCCATTCGACAGCAATAAAAACCGCATAAACATACGCGCTGTATGGGCGCCATCAAAAGAGTCAGGAATAAGTATCCCCGGAAAAAACGTGTGGAAAGAGACATTGCTCGACTGCCGTTTCTACACACTTGGCAGCGAACGTTACCAGATGACTAACAATCTGCAAAAAGTACGCGACGTAGCAGCATCGGCACCCTACGAATCTATTTTCATTCTTACAAACAGCGACAAATATGGCGGTGGCGGAATTTATAATTTCTATGGACTTGGTTCGGCGGGAGAAACCGGGAAAACCGGAGAGGTTTATGTTCATGAATTTGGGCACAGCCTTATGGGGCTCGGCGACGAGTATGTCGAAAAGGGAAACACTGTTAGCGCCCTATACCCTGCAGGAAAAGAGCCTTGGGAAGCAAACCTTACGACACTTGTAAATTTCAATAATAAGTGGGAACAGATGATAAGTAAAGAGACTGAAACACCAACCATTGCAAGCGACTCAATGCTGGCACTGCCCGACACAGAATGGCCAATAGGTTTATACGAAGGGGGTGGATATCTCGAGAAAGGAATTTATCGTCCGTGGCCCAAATGTATGATGAACCAACTATACAACTTCTGCCCCGTATGTATAAAGGCAATAGAAAAATATCTCGACTACATTTGCGAATAGAATAAACATCTTCACAAACAACACATGAAGCTGTATATTTTTAACCCCGACACAGATCTTGCCCTTGCAAACAACAGAGAGAATTATATGCCCCCGGCAAGAGTGAAGCAGATGACGCAAGAGCTTGAACTGCTGCCATTATGGTACGCCGAGAATGGCAGTCATATTATAATCTCTGCAACACAAGCTAATAGCGAATTTATCGGCAAGATAAAGGAGTTTTTCGGAATAGAAATTAGCTGCGCTAATAACATCACACAAACAGACAACGAATTCGAAATATCACCTTGGGGATGGAATATTGCACTGCGTAAACAACTTCTTAACAAAGGCATCGAAAATAAGCATTTACCGTCATTGCAAGAGTTGTCGCAATACAGAGAACTTTCGGGACGCGACAAGGACACAGAAATTCTACGCAATCTGCAACCTGAAAAGGAATTTACAGCAGAGATTATAAATAATATAGAAGAATGTAGGAAGTATGCACAAAAAAATCCACGATGCATATTCAAAGCGCCATGGTCGGGAAGCGGCAAAGGGTTGCTGTGGTGCTATGGGAAATATGACGAAAAGAGCGACGGTTGGTGCCAAAGGGTTATAAAGGAACAGGGTTTTGTGGTAGCGACCCCCATATACGAAAAGTTGCAAGACTTTGCAATGGAATATTACAGCGACGGGAAAGGTAATATTTCATTTGTAGGCTACTCGCTTTTTAGGACCAACACAAAAGGTGCATATCAAGGAAATATTCTACAATCTCCGCAGCAACACCGCGAGACACTTTCGCAATACATCGACCTGCAACATCTCGATACAACAGATAACTTTTTACGAAAAGAACTATCATCAATCTACGCACACAAATACAAAGGATACATAGGCGTAGATATGATAATATGCCGTACAAACAGCGGAAAAAATTCACTACACCCATGCGTAGAGGTAAATATGCGCATGAATATGGGAGTGCTGAGCACAATTATAGCAAACAGATTTTTATCTCCGCTATCAAAAGGAATCTTTTCAATAGAATACTACCCAACATCAACAGGACTACAGCATTTTTTATCGCAAATGAACAAAGAATATCCGTTAGTGATTGAAAGCAACAAAATCACATCAGGATTCATGCCGCTTATCCCAATAAGCAAAAGCAATAATTACATAGCCTATATCAAAGTCGAAAGAGAAAATTAAGCATAATCATCAAAATCCTTGTAGTGCTGAAGCAGTTCGTGAATCTCCATTTCGTCGATTATATTGCGACGTTCACGTTCCTTACGCGATATTGTACGCATTTTATTGACACACATAAGAACAAATCCTACCGCCAAAACAACTAAAATAACCAACCAAATCATAATCAACAATTTAAAAGTTCAACACAAAAAAAAATAACAACACACGACCAAACAATACAAGCCTAATCGAAACAATTTATAGCCCTTCGCTTTACAGCATCAGTATCAAGCAAAATATTTATAAACTCCTTTGCTGAAGTTTTTTTATAAACATCTTTCAACGATAACACTGAAGCTACCATTGAATTTCCTGGTTCATCCAAAATTACAGCCTTGAAACGCCTGTTACCAAACACCGCTGAAGCCGACAGCACAGTCACATAATTTCCGGTAGAAACCATCTGTAACAAAATATTCGTCTCATTAAGTTCAACCTGCGAAGCTAGTTTAAAATCTTTACCCAACATCAGTCTCTCGAGCATCATTCTTGCCTGCAACTCACGCGACGGCAATACAAGTGGATATTTGCATAGGTCGCCAAGTGTAAGTTTCTTTTCCTTTGCCAACGGATGCCCACTGCTTACAACTGCCGACAAGCCATTCTCGAAAAGAGTGATAGTGTCAATCTCGGGCATCTCATCTACAGGCTTGTAAGATAGAATAAAGTCAAGTTTACGAGCCTTCAACAGTTCAAGCAAACGATTAACCGTTTCGTAACAAATTTCAAGTTTAACACCCGGAAATTCCTTCATGAAACGAAGCAATCCCTCCGTAAGCACCGAACTTAAGCTATATGTGACACCTACACGCAAAGCTCCTGCCTTCACATTTTGCAAATCGTAAAGACGCTGCACACCGTCCTCAGCATCCCTTATAGTCTTTTGTGCAAATGGCAGAAACTCCTCGCCTGCCTCAGTCAATATAATGTGACGACTGTTACGCAAAAACAGTTGAAAACCAAGTTCATACTCAAGTTGCTTTATCTGTTGCGATAAAGTACTCTGAGTGATAAACAAGTGCTTGGCCGCCTCGGAAAAATTAAGATACTCGGCGCTCATCACAAAATATTTCAACTGTCTTAATTCCATAAATAAAATACTCTTTCTGCGAAGATAGTGTTTATTCTTCAAAAAACAAACATTTATACAAAAAAGCGCATAAATTTATCCATAATACAAAAAAAATCAATATTTATACATTGAACTCATACAAAAAATAGGTGTTGCAATTTGCAACACCTATTTTTTGTATGAGTTGATTTATGTTAGAAACCTATAAAAATCAACATTGCATATCCAAGCACAATACCAAGAACACCAATTACAATACCAACCTTCATCATATCTTTCTGATCGATAAAGCCTGTTGAGTGAGCAATTGCATTAGGAGGAGTACTGATAGGAAGAATCATTGAAACAGAAGATGCTATTGCAATACCTACCAACATAGCCTGAGCACCACCTACAGCAGCAAGAGCATCGGACATACCAACAGCAACAACGCCAAGCACAGGAACGAGCAAAGATGTTGCAGCTGAGTGAGAAATAAAGTTAGAGAATCCGAAGCAGATGAGACCTGCAAGAATCATAACAACAATGGGCGAGAAGTTGCCAAAGGGAACCGAACTTACAATAAGGTTACTCAAACTCTCGGCACCTGCACCCTTGTAGTTGAGCGCAACACCAAGTGCAAAACCACCGGCAACCATCCAAAGAACACTCCAGTTAATCTCCTCGAGGTCGCGACGTGTAAGAATACCTGTTGCACAGAAAATAGCGATAGGCAACATAGCAACAACGTTTGTATCAACACCCCAAAGGTCGGTACCGAACATCCACATGAAAATTGTTACTGCAAATGCAAATACCACTGACCAAGTCTTGAAGTCCCAAACAATGTCACCCTCAATCTTAATTTCAATATTCTTCTGCTTGAAAGGGAACAAGAAACGCAACAACACCCATGCAAGAACAAGAAGCAACAACACAAAAGGAGTCATCTTTATTGTCCAATCAACAAAGCTGATGCCCATGCCAATAGAAGAAAGGTAATCGAGGGCAATCATGTTGGGAGGGGTACCAATAGGAGTCATCATACCTCCAAGGTTAGCACCTACGGGAATAGCCAATGCAAGAGCAATGCGGCCTTTTCCATCTGCGGGCAACTGTCGCAACACAGGAGTAAGGAACGCTAACATCATGGCGGCAGTAGCAGTGTTACTTACAAATGCCGAGAAAATAGCTGTTACCAGAATAAAACCAAGCAAAACAACCTCGGAACGTGTTCCAAAAGGCTTCAGGAGAAAACGTGCAAGAGCTACGTCAAGCTTAACCTTTGTCAATCCGATTGCAAGCACAAATCCACCAATGAAGAGCATGATTGTAGGATTGGCGAAACAAGCCATAATGCTTTTAAAGGGTACCAATCCGGCAGCTACGCTCGCATCTTCGGGACGCAAGAAGTTAAATGCACTTGTAGACACAGTAAACAACATAACAGTAACCACAATCATTGAAGTTACCCAAGAAGCCATTGCCTCGGTAAGCCACATTAAAGCTGCAAACACAAAGAGCGAAATAATACGTTGGTGTACTACTGTTAATCCTTCAATGCCGAAAGATTCGGTAGGCAACATTGCCACGACAATACTGATAATTGTGATTACAAGAATCTTAATCATCTTTAAGGGCAACTTTTTCTGTTTTTTTTCCTGCTTCTCCTTCATGATTTTCTCCAAAACGGAAAAGCCTGCAAAATTTTTAAACATGGTTCGTTCGGTTTTAAATTTATAATAATTTTAATATTTTTATTCAAATTATTCAAACGCGTACAAAGTTACTGAGAATATCCCGATTAAACATCAAGCATTTATCGAATTTACCTATAACATCTATCGAAAGTATCAATAGATAAAAAGTATGAGCCAATCATTTCACAAAAATCGACCCATACTTTTCATATTGTATTCATTTGCTAAAAAATATCACCCTCTCATTTGCTTGTATGTGAGTTTCGGGAAACGAGCAGCTGTTGTTTCGTCGAGACGACGTACAGGTGTCGTATGTGGCGCACTTTTCACAATTTCGGGATTTTCAATAGCCTCTTTTGCAACGAGTTTCATTACTGCGATA
>JAEIGA010012677.1_pt1 | contig 12803 bp, 12 predicted proteins | sample 9270691 | NCBI WGS metagenome assembly JAEIGA01 (sample SAMN17057246, study PRJNA624740) | gut metagenome | biome: biome; isolation source: fecal sample | host: Bos grunniens | place: China: Xizang | collected 2019 | reverse complement strand
CACACTCTTTACGCTCTTATCGACGGTAAGGTAAGCTTCCGTAAGAAGGCTGACAACAAGTCTTACGTTTCAGTACTCCCATTCGAGAACTAATCTCGGGACACTGGAAAAATTCATAGAAGGCAGTAATCCAATGGATTATTGCCTTTTTTATTTTATGGAAATTATTTAACTTTGTGCGTTTTGGTTTCATTGAGAAAATAGATTTTAAAATATAACCGTTATGCTTACTTTGAAATTGCTTCGTGAAAATCCGGAATTCGTGATTGCGAAGCTCGCAAAAAAGAACTTTGACGCAACAGAGATCGTAGCTAAGATCAACGAACTCGATCAGAATAGAAGAGCTCTTCAGACAGAGCTTGATGCTTGTCTTGCAGAGCAGAAAAAGAAGGCTGCCCAGATCGGTGGCCTTATGAAGGAGGGCAAGAAAGAGGAGGCTGAGGCTGTAAAGGCTGAGGTGGCTGCTCTCAAAGCTCGTTCTGCAGAAATCGAAAAGACATCTCAGGAGAACAACTCTGAGCTCGACTCTCTCGTGGTTCTCCTTCCGAATATTCCATGCGACCTCGTGCCGGAAGGAAAGTGTGCTGAGGACAATGTGGTTGTAAAGACAGGTAACGAGATACCTGAGCTTGGCGAGAACAACCTCCCGCACTGGGATCTTGCAAAGAAGTATGACATCATCGACTTCGACCTTGGTGTGAAGCTTACTGGAGCAGGTTTTCCTGTGTACAAAGGCAAGGGTGCAAGACTCCAGAGAGCCCTCATCAACTTCTTCCTCGACATCAACACAAATGCAGGTTACCTTGAGGTAGAACCACCTGTGATGGTGAATGAGGCTTCAGGCTTCGGTACAGGTCAGCTTCCAGATAAGGAAGGCCAGATGTATCACGCTACTGCTGACAACTTCTACATGGTTCCAACAGCGGAGGTGCCTGTGACAAATATCTTCAGAGACGTGATCCTCGCAAACAACGAGTTCCCTGTTAAGATGACGGCCTACACTCCTTGCTTCCGCCGTGAGGCTGGTTCATACGGTAAGGACGTACGTGGTCTCAACCGTCTTCATCAGTTCGACAAGGTGGAGATCGTTCGCGTAGAGCGTCCTGAAGACTCATATGCTGCTCTTGACGAGATGGTTGCTCATGTGGAGTCAATCGTGAAGGCTCTCGGACTTCCATACAGAATTCTCCGTCTCTGCGGTGGTGACATGAGCTTCACTTCTGCGATCACTTACGATTTCGAAGTATACTCTGCTGCTCAGGGCAGATGGCTTGAGATCTCTTCAGTTTCAAACTTCGAGTCATTCCAGGCCAACCGTCTGAAGCTCAGATACAAGGATGCAGAATGCAAGACTCAGCTTGCTCACACTCTGAACGGTAGCTCGCTCGCACTTCCACGCGTGGTGGCAGCTCTTCTCGAGAACAACCAGAAGGGTGACAGAATCGAGATTCCGGAGGCTCTTCGCCCTTACACAGGTTTCGATTACATTGACTAACCTCTGTCCTTTCGACCGAGCGAAACGAGTGGAGAAATCTAAGACTATATTAGGCATAGATCCAGGTACCAACATTCTTGGATACGGGATCATAAGTGTGGACTCAAAAGGTCCACACTATGTCGATATGGGAGTCTTTGATCTCAGGAAGATCAAGGACCCTTTTGAAAAGCTGGCAAACATTTTTGCCGGTGTTACGGAGCTGATAGAGATGCATGAGCCATCAGAACTTGCAGTGGAGTCTCCGTTTTATGGCAAGAATGCCCAGGTTATATTGAAGCTGGGACGGGCCCAGGGGGCGGCATTGACTGCAGCTGTGATGAAAGGCATTCCGGTGGCGGAATATGCTCCCAGAAAAGCAAAGATCGCCATCTGTGGCAATGGAGCAGCGTCTAAAGAGCAGGTGGCCATGATGATTCAGAAGACCTTGAAGGTGGATCTGGACCCTAAATATCTGGATGCCACCGATGCTTTGGCCATTGCTCTGTGTCATCACTATCAGATGTCAAATCCGCTGGCAGGAACAGGAAGCAAGACCGACTGGAAGACCTTCCTTGCCAACAACCCCGATAGGGTGAAATAATTGTTTCCTTGATTAAACCTTTGGTTTAAACATGTGTCATATTAACTATGGAAAATAATCACAGAAACTCTTTTATCAGAATGCTGTTTGCTTCTTTAGCATTCCTTCTGAGTCTTACAGCCTTTGCACAGGGCTCTTTTTCTATAAAGCTTCAGCTGGTTGATTCAAAGACCGCAGAGCCGGTTTCATACGCAACGGTTTCAGTCACCGAGAAAGGAAAGACCGAGGCGTTGAAGTATGTTCTGACGGATGTCGATGGTGCGGCTGAAGTTACAAAGGTCCGAAAGGGCACATATGTGCTGAAGGCGGAGCTTATGGGATATGTCACCTATTCTCAGGAAATATCTCTGACCAAGAATCTTGACCTGGGACAGATCAAGATGGAGGAAGATGTCAAGGTCCTTGATGCGGCAAGTGTTACTGCCGTGGGTAACCCTATCGTGGTTAAGAAGGATACCATCGAGTACACAGCGTCGTCGTTCAAGACCTCAGACAACGATATGCTTGAGGAGCTCCTTAAGAAACTTCCTGGAGTTGAGGTGGAGGCAGACGGAAGCATCACAGCAAATGGAGAGACCATCAAGAAGATCACCATAGACGGAAAGACATTCTTCCTGGACGACCCTCAGCTTGCATCCAAGAACATTCCTGCGAAGCTCATTGAGAAGGTGAAGGTGGTGGAGAAGAAGTCAGACCAGGCTATGTTCACCGGCATTGACGACGGCGAGCAGGAGACAATCATTGACCTCTCCATGAAGCCTGGAATGATGGAAGGCTGGTTCGGTAACATCATGGGCGGCGGCGGTCATGACGTGCCTGGTGCCGGCTCGGACATGAACGACTGGCGCTATCAGGGAGCTGCAATGATGGGACGTTTTACCGAGAAGAGTCAGATAAGCATCATTCTCAATGGAAACAACACCAACAACCGTGGATTCAATGACATGGCCGGCAGCATGATGCAGGGTATGCGTGGTGGCGGCGGAATGGGCCGCGGAATGGGCGGCTGGGGCCGTGGAAACGGTATCACCACATCATGGATGGGCGGCTTGAACGGTGCGTTTACGCTTCTGGATGATAAAATGGACCTTGCCGGTAATTATCTTTACAATGGTTCCATCAATAATGTGGAAGAGGAAAGCTCAAAGATCACATATCTTGAAGACGGAAGCCGCCTGCTTAACGATGAGAAGGGAAACGGCAGCACGATGACTCAGGGACATAGATTCGGTGTCAGACTCGAGCATAAGTTCTCAGAGAACACCTCTATTCTCTTTGAGCCTCAGTTCAATTTCGGATATGGAAAATTCAATGAGTATTCAAAATTCAGCACAGCCACAGAGAGGGGTGGTGTAAAGACGCCGACAAATGAGGGATTCACCTCAAGAGACGGTCTTAGCGATAATTGGCGCACAAGCGGTTTCCTTCTCTTCAGACAGCGACTTGGAAAGCCGGGAAGAACTGTTTCTGCAAATATCCGTTACAGCTACAGTGACAATAACATGCACGGATTCAATCAGTCGCTGACCGATATCTTCAATCTTCAGACGTCTGAAGAAAGCCGTGAAATCGTGAACCAGAGGTATGACCAGAAATCGAGGAGCACCTCGCTCAGCGGTAGAGTGGTATATACTGAGCCTCTTGGAGCCGGCTTCTTCATCGAGACTAACTATCAGTACAGCTGGAACAAGAATACATCGTCCAAAAACACATTTAACAGCGCGGCTGATGACCTTATAGAGGGAATGCTGCAGTACGTTGCTGCTGGTGAGGTGTTTGACCCGGTTTATTCTAACTTGATCAACAATACATCGCAGAACCACAGGGCAGGTGCAAGCCTTACATACCAAAAGGACAAGATCCGTGCACAGCTTGGTGCGGCATATAACCCGACAGTCACTGATAACGTTACCTCCGGACATGATCCTTACCATAATGTGGCGCATAACTGGTCTCCGCAGGCTAGCTTGAATTATGAGATCAACGACAACACCAACCTTCGTTTCTTTTATTGGGGTAATTCGGCGCAGCCGTCGACCAGTCAGCTCCTTCCTGTACCTGATAATTCCAACCCGTTGAATATATCTCTGGGTAATCCGAACCTGAATCCGTACTTCAACCATAGCCTGCGCGGAAATTTTGGCTACACCAATAAGAAGACCTTCACTTCGGTGCATGCGCGTTTCGGTGCCGGTCTGGTTCAGGATGCGATTACAAGTGCCCAGTGGTATGACCCATCTGGAGTGCAGTACTCGATTCCTGTGAACGGACCTGGTACAGGTAATGTAGACCTTCGCCTGATGGTGAATTCCCCGATTGGAAAATCAGGCTTCTCGATCTTCTCAATGACTTATGGACGCTATAACCAGTCTACTTCATTCATCGGTTCGGGAGCTCTTGAGTCTGAGAAGTATTACGATCCGGAGAATGCAACATTTGATTATGAGGCATTCAAACGTGATTACAGCGATCTTTCAGAAAGCAAGGACTTCGTAAATAACAAGACTCAGACAATGAGTTTCACACAGAGGCTTCGTCTTACCTACAGAAATGATTTTGTGGAGTTGACATTGGGCGGACGCACAAGAATGAACAAGTCTTGGTATACAATGGAGAACAGCCAGCTTACCGCTACATGGAACAATCAGGTCGACGGTTCGATGAACTGGACTATCCCTGGAGGAATCAACATCATCGCTGATGTAGACTACAACTGGTACAACGGCTATACGACTCCTCAGGAGGATGAAATCATCGTTAATGGTGAGATCACAAAGCTTCTCTTCAATAACAAATGTACTCTTGCCCTCAAGGCATACGATATACTTGGCCAGTCAAAGAATCTGTCGGTATCAGACTCTGCCAACTATCACTTGGAGACAAGAAACAACACTCTCGGACGCTATATCATCCTCTCGCTCACATACCGCTTCGGTAACTTCGGAGGTCCTGGCGGAGGAAGAGGTGGCCATGGCCGAGGACCTGGAGGATACGGTGGTCCACGCAGATAATCAACAAAAAAAGAGAGTGGCTACTCTCTTTTTTTTGTTAAGAATCTTACTCCCAATGCCAGGAGCAGAAGCCAAAATACAAAGTTGCAGATGCGTCCTATGATGTCTCCATGCCTTACGAAGAAGGTTAATTCATCTCGGAGAGGAATCTGACTTTTGATCACGGCCGGCTCCCACCAAGGGGTCGGCTGCAGTATTTCTCCAGAGGGACTGATGATCGCGCTGATGCCGGTATTTGCACATCGTGCGATGGCGCGGCGGGTCTCTATGGCTCTGAGTGAGGCGTAGCTGAGGTGCTGTCTGTAGCCTGGGGTGTCGCCCCACCATGCATCGTTGGTGATGATGGTCATCGCCTTTGCTCCCTGTCTGATGTATTCTGTGTAGTATTCTCCATAGACAGACTCATAGCATACTGCGCAGCCTAGTGGAATGCTTCCATGATCTGAGTGTGCATGGAGAAGGGAAACATGGCCCTGTCCGATGCATCTGCCCATCACTCCGCCGAGCATGTCATCGATAGGGCAGAAGAATGCCGGGTAAGGTGTCTTTTCAACTGCTACCACCAGCTTGTTCTTGTGGAATATTTCTGTTCTTCCTGTGCCGTCCACCATGAGAGCGGAGTTGTGTGACTCATACCACAGGCCCTCTCCTATGCTTCTTGCTGTGTGTGACGGAGCATTTTCCGACTCTATATATGTGTGGCTTGAGGCTCCGAACAGAAGACTGGTCTGAGGATAGTCCTTCAGGAATGAAGCAAATGCCTGCCAGCTTCTGCTTGAATTTATTCTGTTGGTGGTGATGTCGTTTGTAAATGTTTCAGGGGCAAGGATGAGCAGTGGTGCAGCTGTGGAATCGTATTTTCTGTCTGCAAGATTTTCTTCGATAGCATCCAGAAGGAGTTCATTCTGCTGTGTCTGTGACATTGCCTGGAACTTGTTGTATGGGTCGATGTTGGGCTGGATGATGAGCACTTCCAGCTGTTTGTCTGATTCCATTGAGTCATCATAACTGCTGGATATTGCAGATGATATGATGAAAGGCATAGTAAATACTGCGATAAGTCCGGTGATTGCTGCAGTCTTTGCTTTCCAGTTGAATCTGAACCAGCTTCCGTCAGAGAGTGCTGCCAGCATTCCGAAGACTCCAAGGTTGCATGCCCATATCCAGAGCGATCCTCCGAGCGTACCGGTATATTCATACCACTGTATTGATCCGATGGACTGTGCAAAGGAATTTCCAAGGACGAGCCATGGCCATGAAATCTCCGCATCGAAATAAAAGCGTTCCCATGCTATCCACATTACCATCAGGAAGATATAAGGTAATGCTCCCGTGAACTTTTTTTTGCTGAGTCTGAATAGTCCGAAGATGAGTGACATCTGGAATGCGTTCGCAAAGATTGCAAAGAGTCCTCCGCCCATGGTCGCATTGCACACCCAATATGTAGTGATGGCATTCCATAATACAAAGGATGTGTAATGATATATCCATACGTGTTTTCTTTCGTTGATGGTGGCTATTCTGTCCATGCATAGGAGGGGGACAAGTCCTATCAGTGACAGAAATCCGGTGTTGGTCACCAGAAACGGAATCGACATCATGACTGCTGACATGATGGATAGCCCCATAAGTATCATCTTCTCTTTTCTCATAATGCTCGCAATGTGAACTTTAAGACAAAGATATAATAAAATTTACTATCTTTGCACGAATGTAAAATTGTGTTTGTATGGAAATGTTTATTGACATATTTCTGGCATTTCTAGTCGGAATTGCAGCGTCAGTTCCTGTAGGACCGGTTGCGATCCTTGTTATACAGAAGACGCTCAGCAAAGGATTCAGAGCAGGCTTTATTACAGGATTAGGTGCCAGCGTTGTGGATACTCTCTTTGCCGTGGTAGCAGTGTTCGCTCTTGCTGCCACTCAGCAGTTTCTCACTGATAACAAACTGCTTGTGGGCCTTATTGGAGGAGTAGTCCTGGTGGTGGTAGGTCTTATAATGGCTCTTAAGGATCCTTTCAAAAAGATGAAGGCTGATGGCCCTTCCAAGGCCTCTGCTGCAGATTTTCTGCAGGCGGTATTCATGACCATTTCCAATCCAGGTGCAATTGCATTCATGTTTGGACTTCTTACCTTCGCCGGCATTTGTCAGGGTGATGCTCCTGGTGCATGGCAGGTCGCGCCAATTCTGTTTGCCATAGCTGCCGGTTCGGTGACATATTGGTTCCTGATTTCATGGGGACTGTCCCGCTTCAGACATAAGTTCTCAATGAACACTCTTTTATGGATCAGCAGAGTTATGGGTGCATTGGTGGTCATCATAGGAGTGGTCCTTCTTGCTATGGAAATATTTGATCTCATATATTAAATTATGGAAAATTCTAAAGTCTACTTCACCGATCTCAGGACGACTCCTGGGAATGACCTGCTGACAAAACTTGAACGACTCATCCGTAGAGCCGGTATAGCCGACATTGATTTTGATGGTAAATTCACAGCGATCAAGATTCACTTCGGAGAGCCTGGAAACATGGCTTATATCCGTCCAAACTATGCTGCAAGGGTGGTTGATGTGATCCGCTCTTTAGGTGGCAAGCCTTTCCTTACAGATTCAAACACACTTTACACAGGAGGACGTTCAAATGCCGTAGATCATCTTAATGCAGCAAACGAGAATGGTTTCAACAGAATTGCAGTGCATGCTGATGTGATTATTGCTGACGGTCTTAAGGGTACTGACTATAAGGAGATTCCATGCGGTGGAGAATACTGCCCGGCTCCTAAGATCGGAACCGCTATCGCTGATGCAGACATTGTTATCTCCATGAACCATTTCAAGGGTCATGGTGAGAGTGGATTCGGTGGCGCACTCAAGAACCTGGGAATGGGTTCTGCAAGCGTAGGAGGAAAGCTCGAGCTTCATTCATCATCACAGCCTTGCATCGATGAGAAGAACTGCATAGGATGTCATATCTGCGAAAAGTACTGCCGTCATGATGCTGTAAAGATCGTGGATAAGAAAGCAGTTATTGACTATGATAAGTGTGTGGGATGTGGACAGTGCGTCGCTGTGTGTCAGAAGTCTGCTGCTGTCATCAAGGATTATGTGACTTCAGAGATCCTCAACAGCAAGATCGCCGAGTATGCTCTTGCTGTGGTCAAGGGTAAGCCTTCATTCCATATCAGCTTTGTGATGAATGTGTCTCCAAACTGTGACTGCTGGGGCCATAATGATGCAGCTATCGTTCCTGATCTTGGCATCGCTGCTTCATTTGATCCTGTGGCTCTTGATTGTGCTTGTGCCGAGATGGTCAAGGCTGCTCCAAGTCTTGCAGGCAATGCCATCTCTGACAAGGATAAGGAGGCAGGATGCACATGCGAACACCATCATCACCATAAGAATGAGGATAAGTTCCGTCTGGTACATCCTGACACCGACTGGGAGTCAGGAGTGGCTTATGGCGAGAAGATCGGACTTGGTCGCCGTGCATATGAATTGGTATATGTAAAATAATATGGCAAAGAAAAAGCAGAATAACGGAGCATTTGCTCAGGCATATAGAAAGCTGGTTGGTTGGAAATGGTTCTGGCTGGTGGGTAATCTGATGCTGGCTGTGATCGCGGCTGTGGTTCTTATTTTTGGCGCAAGCACACTTCTGAATCTGGGAACCAATCATGGTGAGCACCTTGCGGTCCCCGAGTTCATAGGTATGAAATATAAGGATGCTCAGGCCCTCGCCGAGCAGGTCGGTGTCAGATTGGAAATTGTTGATTCCATTTATTCCAGGACAGGCCGCGGATTGGTCAGAGATCAAAATCCCGCAGCTGGTGCCTATGTAAAGGAAGGTAGACGTGTGCAGCTCACTATGAATGCTTTAGGCATTCAGAAGGTATCTATGCCAAATCTGGTCGGTTATTCTGTGAGACAGGCTGTTGCAGAGCTAAGTACGAGAGGACTTGCTCTGGGAAAGCTGATTTATATAGATGATATTGCGACAAACAATGTGCTGCATCAGAAGTATAGAGGACGTGATATAGGTCCGGGAACTATGGTGGAGGCCGAAAGTCGTATTGATCTTATGGTGGGACTGAATGCAAAGAACTCTGAAACTTTGATTCCTGACGTGGCAGGAAGACATGCTTCGGATGCAGCAAGAGAGTTGAACGATTATTACCTCAATGTCAGCAGTATAATATACGATAGAGATGTCAGGACTTACGAGGACAGCCTCAAGGCGGTTGTTTACAAGCAGGCTCCGGAGGCTTCCGAACTGCCTGTTCTGATGGGTACGGATGTTATTTTGTATATGCGTGTGGAGAAAGTTGAAGAGTAGGAATATGGATTTGAGAGATAATTATTTAGATGAGGTAGCATACGAGGATGAGCAGCAGGAGATGTTCGAGCACTATCGTTTCGATATTGCTGCAGGACAGGTGCCTATGCGTGTGGATAAGTATCTTGCGACTCACATGGAGTATACATCCCGCCACCGTATACAGCTTGCAATCAAGGCAGAGTATATCCGTGTAAATGAGAAGATTGTAAAGGCAAACTATGTTGTGCGTCCTGGTGATGTGGTGACTTTTGTCATGCCGTATCAGAGGCGTGGTCTTGAGATTCTGCCGGAGGAGATTCCTTTGAATATCGTTCATGAGGATGACGACGTGCTTGTGCTCAACAAAGAGGCCGGCATGGTGGTGCACCCGGGGCACGGACATTTCAGCGGCACGCTGGTTAATGCTCTGGCTCATCATCTCGGTATATCTCAGGGGCCGGAAGCGGAGGATGAGAGAATGGGTGTGTTGGTGCACCGTATCGATAAGGATACATCAGGACTTCTTGTGGTCGCAAAGAACGATGAAGCTCAGCTCAATCTTGCGAAGCAGTTCTTCGTACACTCGATTGAACGCCGTTATGTAGCTATTGTCTGGGGAAACCTCAAGGAAGATGAAGGCACTATCATAGGAAATATCGGACGTGACCCTAACGACCGTATGCGCTTCAAGGTGTTCCCCGACGGAGACCATGGCAAGCATGCCGTGACACATTACAAGGTGCTTGAACGTTTCGGATATGTGACAGTGGTGGAGTGCCGTCTTGAGACAGGAAGAACTCATCAGATACGCGTCCACTTCAACTGGATAGGTCATCCGCTCTTCAATGACTCTCGTTATGATGGTTCGGAGATCCGCAAGGGAACGATCTATGCGAAGTACCGTCAGTTTATAGAGAACTGCTTCAAGCTCCTGCCTCGTCAGGCTCTCCATGCAAAGACTCTTGGTTTTGTGCATCCTAAGACAAAGCAGATGGTGAGATTCGATTCTCCGCTGCCGGAAGACATGCAGGCGCTTATCGACAAGTGGCGTAAGTATTCTGAAAACATGAGCCAGTTCCTGGAAGATCAGGAGTCGGGAATCTAAAAAAAAGTTCAGGTCAGGTATCAGATTTTGATATCTGACCTGAACTTTTTTGGTATGTCCTTTGCCTTGTGTGGTTTTGAATAATTAAAAACTACGTATAGTATGAAAAGGATTATACTTACCATTATGGTCTTAGTCGCTGGGTCTGCTGTCGCTGCCATCGACTCTTTGGCTCAAAGCGGTGGTACCAGCGGCAGGCAGAACGCCATCAGCGTCTGGAAGGAGGATATGGCCAAGTTCAGGGCGCGTTCCGAGCAGGATCGCAAGCTTAACGAACTTGCCGATTCTCTTGCGGGTGTGCAGGCCGTCGCAGCTGTAAAGAACCAGGACTTTGTGCTTCAGGCGCAGACCGTGCAGTTCAAGAACGGTAGCACCGTCTTCGTGAACTCTGCCACAAATTTCATTTCAGTGAAAGGCAATCGCGCAGTCGTTCAGATTTCCCCAAGTAATTATGCCTTAGGCCCGAACGGTGTCGGTGGTGTTACAGTAGACGGAATGGTTTCCGGACAGGAGTACAGAGTCGGCAGGCGTGGTAATGCCACGTATTCCTTCAGTGTGATGGGAGTAGGCATTAATGCGCAGATAGAGGTTTATCTTACTCCTGGAACCAATCAGGCCTCCGCTACAATCTATCCGAATTTCAATTCGAACACTGTCTGGGTTCAGGGCAATATAGTGCCTTATGAGAACGCGAATGTGATCGAGGGAAGTTCTTTCTGATGATCCCCAAAACGAATTTAAACAAAAGCAACATGAAAAAGATTCTTTTTATTTCAACATTGGCTCTCCTTGCTGCAGCATGCCAGATGGAGCCATACCCACAGGGCAATGATGATTATCTTGTCTACACAAGTCCGGCAAAAGAGGTGGATTTCAAACAGTTCCAGACTTTTGACATTGCGGACAGCCTTCTTATCATAGGTCAGAGCTCGAAGCCTGAGTATTCTCAGTCCAACAACGCTCTCGCACTCATCCAGGAGTTCCGTATCAATATGGAGAAGCTTGGATACGTCTACACCCCATCCAATCCTGATGCAGATCTCGGTATCCAGCTTACCTATATGGTCAAGACAGAGCGTTTCGTTCAGTACTATGATGATCCTTACTGGTGGCTCGATTATCCGGGATATTGGTCTCCAAGCATCTGGGGTGACTGGTACGGTTTCTATTATCCACGTCCAATGATCTACAGCTATTCGACAAACTCTCTTCTTGCAGACATGGTCGATCTGACAGCGCCTCAGGGTACAGGCAAGTCGCTGGAGATCATATGGTCCTGCTACATAGGCGGCCCTTCAGGTCCGAACAGCTACTATGATGTGCAGCGCTTCAAGGCTGGCATCGATCAGGCTTTCGCACAGTCGCCTTATCTGGACAAGAATACTACAAATCAATAATACAGGATATCATGAAAAAGTATATATACATAATGTTGGCCTCTGCTGCCATGATGCTCTTTGCATCAGAGGCAAACGCCCAGATGGGCAAAAGATACTACATCAACGGCGGTTGGCAGTTCAATGGCACGGTGGCGAATGAATTCGTGCAGTGCGGACAGGGATATGGCGCTTATATGGAAGGTGGTTATTATGTGACACCTGTGATTGCAGTGGGAGGTTTCGCTGCTTTCGGAACCAATAATGAGTACATTCCACAGAAGACTTATCCTCTTGCAGACAATGCTGCTCTCACAACAGACCTTGACAGGTCTATCTACCAGGTTCCTTTCGGTGCGACCATGAGGCTGCGCTTCCTTAGATACGAGTTCCAGCCATACTTTGAAGCGAAGATCGGTGCAGAATACTCTTCTCAAAGCACATATATGTCGACTTTTGTCAATAAGCATGACAACTGGGGCTTCTACATATCTCCTGAAATAGGTATGACATTGTTCCCGTTCCATAAGACCGATCTTGGATTTCAGTTTGCTGTGTACTACAGCTATGCGACAAATCAGAATGACAATTATGACATCAAAGGCTTGAACAACGTAGGCTTCAAGCTGGGTGTTGCTTTCTAGTTGCAATCTTCATGAAGGTCATTCTGCAGGAAAATGCAGCATGACCTTCATTTTTCTTAAGAAAAGTTTGCAGGTTAAGAAAAAAAGTGTACCTTTGCAGTCCGATTCAAAAAAAACTCTTTGAGGCACGAATTCGGACCAAGGATTGATTCGCTAGCTCAGTAGGTAGAGCACAACACTTTTAATGTTGGGGTCATGGGTTCGAGCCCCATGCGAATCACAAAGTTCTTTAATTACTGCTTCCCTAGCTCAGTTGGTAGAGCACGACACTCT
>JAEIGA010012676.1_pt1 | contig 12803 bp, 12 predicted proteins | sample 9270691 | NCBI WGS metagenome assembly JAEIGA01 (sample SAMN17057246, study PRJNA624740) | gut metagenome | biome: biome; isolation source: fecal sample | host: Bos grunniens | place: China: Xizang | collected 2019 | reverse complement strand
GATAGCATTATTTTCTACCCGTATTGCTCATTTGACTGAACACTTAAAGTCAAACAAAAAAGATTATAGCACAGAACGTGCTTTAGTAATGTTAGTAGGTAAACGTCGTCGTTTATTAGATTACTTAAAAGAACGCGACATCGAACGTTATCGTAACATTATCCGCGAATTAGGTATCAGAAAATAATCTGGTATTCTTAACAAAAAAAGATGCAAGCCTTATGGATTGCATCTTTTTTTATATTACCCAAACAACTATTCCACCACGAATACGTCTTCATCAGGAGCATGCATTCTATATCTCTCACGAGCAAATTTCTCTATTTGCTCTTTATCCGCTTTTAATTGCTCAAGACGTTTTTTGTTTTCCGCTGATTTTTTTCTATAAAATGTCAGTTCTTTTTCTAAACGTTTTATAGTACGAGCATTCTCCATACTCTGAAAAGCATTATGCTCCTCAGTGGTAGTCATAGCAATTATAAAGACAACAACTACAATTAAGTACTTGTTTGTCAATATCTTTATTATAGAGAACACTTTATTCATACCTATGTGCAAAGGTACACGCAGAAAACGAAAACTCCAAATTTTTATAACCTAAAAAATTATGGAAACCTAAACAAGAAAAAATAAGCGTTTTTTAAATTTAAAACATTATCTTTGTAGTTTAGAATAGGTATAAAGTGTTGTATAGAGATATTATAGGACAAGAGAATCTTAAAGCACAATTAATTAGTAGTGTTAAAGATGGTCGTATTCCGCACGCATTGCTTTTGTGGGGCAATGAAGGTTGTGGGAAACTCGCTCTCGCTCTTGCCACTGCTCAAGATCTGCAATGCGAAAACAAACAAGAAAAAGACTCTTGTGGTGTTTGTCCTTCTTGCAGATTGATGCAAAAGCTCACTCATCCAGACCTACACTTTGCCTTCCCTATCACAAAAGAGGGATCAAAAACTGTATGCAACGACTTTATGGATAGTTGGCGAGAAAAAGTCATAGAAAATCCATATTTCTCATACAAAGGTTGGATAAATACAATAAGCAACGAAAAACAAGGACTTATCTATAGCAACGAAAGCGAAGAAATTTTAAGAAAGTTAAGTCTAAAATCATATTCAAACGGCTACAAGATAATGATTATATGGCTTGCTGAAAAAATGCATGAAACATGCGCCAACAAACTCTTAAAACTTATTGAAGAGCCGCCTGAAAATACTATATTTATACTTGTTTCGGAACAACCAGACTTAATTTTACCTACTATTATTTCAAGGTCACAGATGATTCATGTGCCAGTAATAGACGAAGATACTTTATCAAAACACGTAGGACAATATGTTGCACACATTGCTAATGGTAATTATGTAAAAGCATTGGAAGTATCTCAAGCAAGCGAAGATAGCGACGACAATTTAAACAATTATAGAACACTTATGCTTTGCGCCTATTCAAAAAACCTACTTACCCTAAAAAACTGGACAGAGGCAATGGCAAGCAAAAGCAGAGAGAACATAAAAGACTTTTTATCATACACACAATATATTACCAGAGAGTGCTTTATTGCACATTTACAGAATTCATCATTGAATTACATGACAAATTCAGAGCAAGCATTCTCAGACAAATTTAAACGTTTTTTAACTGTAGAAAACATTGAAAATATAATAGAGCTATTCGATAAAGCCAATAGAGATATTTCTCAAAACGTAAACACAAAGATTGTCTTATTCGATTTAGGAATTAATTTAATGACACAAATAAAGAAATAATGGAATATACACTAGATAAGGGAAACGCACGCATCACTGCAGCTGGGAGCAAAAAATGTTCAAACCAGATGCTAAGCGTATATGATTGGTTGGCAGATATTCCTGTAAACCACGAGACTTGCCAATATGTGGAAGTCCAATTTAAAAACACTAGAAAAGGATATTATTTAAATTCAAATAATTTATCTTTAGAAAAAGGCGACATTGTTGCAGTTGAATCAAATCCAGGTCACGACATTGGCGTGGTTACTCTACAAGGCTATCTAGTAGCCCTGCAAATGAGAAAAAACGGCTATGATATAAACAGAAACGAAGTTCGCAGAGTATATAGAAAGGCCAAACCTGCCGATTTAGAAAAATGGGAAGAGTCTAAGGCCAAAGAAAATGATGCTATGCTTCGTACCAGAAAAATTGCCAAAGACCTAAACCTAGACATGAAAATTGGCGATGTAGAATATCAAGGAGACGGGAACAAAGCCATTTTCTATTATATTGCAGACGAAAGAGTTGACTTTAGACAACTCATTAAAGTTTTAGCTGAGGAGTTTAAAGTAAGAATTGAAATGAAGCAAATTGGTGCACGCCAAGAAGCTGGCAGAATTGGAGGTACAGGTCCTTGTGGCAGAGAACTTTGTTGCTCTACCTTCCTGAGTAAATTCACATCTGTAGGAACCAATGCTGCAAGGGTTCAAGATATATCAATGAACCCTCAAAAACTTGCTGGACAATGCGCAAAACTAAAATGCTGCCTAAACTTTGAGTTAGAAAACTACATAGAGGCATTAAAAGAATTTCCTGATAGAAACATAGTTCTTTCTACCAAAGAAAGCGATTATTACTTCTTCAAACTAGATACTTTTGCACGCAAAATGACATATTCTACTGCGCCCAATAGTCCTCAAAATCTAGTAGAACTTCCACTAGAAAGAGTAAAAGAAGTAATAACATTAAACGAAAAAGGCATTAAACCAGACAACCTACTTTCAGCAAGCGATTCAGACAAAGTAGTTCCATTAGACTTTGCAACAGCAGTAGGCGAAGGTAGTTTAACTCGATTCGACAATAAAAAGAAAAAGAATAAAAAGAACAAAAAACACAGACCACAAAAATGAAAATAGTTAATATAATTTCATTAACCATAATAGGAATTCTTTTGTTGTCTTCATGCAACAATTCTCGTATTTACAACAAATACAAAAACATAGAAAATTGTTCATGGCATAAAGATTCTATTATTTCGTTTTCATTTAATGCAGAAGATACCATAAACCACTACAATGTTTTACTAAATATAAGACATAACTCTGAGCTTAAATATCAAAACTTGTGGTTATTTACATCATCTACAGATCCAGAAGGCAATATTGCCAAAGATACATTAGAGTGTTATCTATACGATAATATTGGTCGTCCTCTAGGACAGGACTATTTTTACCTATATGAAATGCCACTCGTTTATATGAATGAAATTAAGTTTCATAAGAAAGGTGAATACACATTCAATATCAATCAGGCTATGAGAGATAGCCTATTAACAGGAATAGAATCAATTGGATTAACCATAGAAAAAGTAGATTATGGGAAAGAATAAATTGCAGAAATTTGCAGAAATGGAAACCTTTACAAATGTTTTCCAGTGCCCTGCAAAAGAACTTGAAAATGATTTTAAACTAAAAGGTAAATGGCACGAATATTTCGGCAACTCTAATCCTATCGTTCTAGAATTAGGTTGTGGGAAAGGCGAATACACCGTTGAATTAGCACATCTTTTCCCAGAAAAGAACTTTATTGGCATAGACATTAAAGGAGCTAGAATGTGGACCGGAGCAAAAAAAGCATTCCTAAATGAAGATAAAAATGTAGCATTCTTGCGTACAAACATAGAAATGATTACAAGTTTCTTTGCAGAAAACGAAGTAAGCGAAATCTGGATTACATTCCCAGACCCACAAATGAAGAAAGTAAGAAAACGTCTTACAAGTACTGCCTTTATGGAAAGATACCAACAAATTATGAAAGAAGACGGTATTATCCATTTAAAAACTGACAGTCCATTCCTTTACACATACACCAAACTAATGGTAGAAAAAAATAACTACTCAGTTAACGTTTCTACAGACGACCTATACCATAGTGGCTGGAACAATGAAATTTTATCAATAAAAACTCATTATGAAAAACAATGGTTAGAACGTGGACTATCAATTAAATACATACAATTTATTCTTTCAAAAAGGACTGAATTTGTTGAAGTAGATGAAGATATAGAAAAAGATAATTACAAAAGTTACAACAGAAGAGGATAAAAATATGACACTATACCCACAACTAATAATTGACGCACTAAAAAAAGTACGCTATCCAGGCACAGGCGAGGATATTGTTAGTGCAAATATGGTTGCAGACAATATTAGAATAGATGGTAATTCTGTGTGGTTTTCATTACAACTTAAACCACAAGACCCATTTGCAAAATCATTAATTAAAGCCTGTGAACAAGCTATTTTAACCTTTGTAAGCGAAGATGTCGACATTAAAGGACATATTGACGTAATAGTAAACTCTCCTGTGCAAGCACCAAAGGCTATGCCACTAGAAGGAGTTAAGTGCAAGCTTGCTATCTCATCAGGTAAAGGTGGAGTTGGGAAATCTACAGTTTCTGCAAATTTAGCAATCGCATTGAGCAAGGCTGGATATAAAGTTGGTCTACTAGACGCAGATATTTATGGTCCTTCTATCCCTAAAATGTTTGATATAGAAGACGCTAGACCTGTAGCTGACGAAAATGGAAAAATAATGCCAATAGAAAAATATGGCATCAAGATACTTTCAATTGGTTTCTTTGTAAACCCAGAATCTGCTATAGTTTGGCGTGGCGCTATGGCAAGCAATGCTATTAAACAACTTATCAATGATGCAGCATGGGGCGATTTAGATTTCTTTCTAATAGATCTACCTCCAGGCACTAGTGACATTCACCTAAGCATAGTTGGTACAATAAAACTAGACGGAGCCGTAGTCGTAAGTACCCCACAACAAGTCGCTCTAGCAGACGCTATCAAAGGAATAGATATGTTCCAAAACGACAAAGTGAATGTTCCTATCATTGGACTTATAGAAAATATGTCTTGGTTCACCCCAAAAGAGCTACCAGAAAATAAATACTATATTTTTGGCAAAGATGGTGTAAAAGATTTAGCAGAAAAAAGAGGTTTAAGACTCCTAGGACAAATACCTCTAGTACAAGGAATTTGCGATTCTGGAGACGCAGGCACTCCTATTGCACTTAAAGATGACGATATTATAGCGCAAGCCTTTGAGAATGTTGCAAAAAGCAGTATATTTGCAGAATTAATAAAAGAATAATATGACACAAGATAAAAAACTAGTTGATATGATTGTAGAAGGTTTACAAGATGGTAAAGCTTCTAAAATAGTAGTAGTAGATTTAACAGGAATTGAAAATCACATTTGTGAGTATATGGTTATTTGTGAAGGTAATTCCAACACACACGTGAACTACGTAGCAACCAACCTAAAAGAATACGTAAGAAAAAATTACGGAGAAAAACCTATCGCTATGGAAGGCTTTGAAAATAGCGAATGGATTGTAGCAGACTACTCAGACATAATGGTTCACATTATGCAACGTGAACCTCGTGCATTCTACGATTTAGAGCACTTATGGGAAGATGCAGAGACAAATGAAATACCTGAACTATGAGTAAACAACAAACAAATAACACCCCTAACAATAAAAAACCACAAATAAGGATAAATCTTACATGGTTGTATCTAATCATTGGTATTTTCCTTATTGGAATCACATTTTGGGACGAAAAAGGAGACTCAAAAGAGGTATCCTATACCCAATTCCAACAATACGTAGATAAAGGTTATATAAGCAAGGTTGTTGTTGTTAATAAAGAAACAGCAGAAGCTTTTATCAACACAAATGATAGTCTCGCTTTTATAGAAATTTATGGTGCATCTGAAGCACATAAACATATAGGCAAAGAGACAATGCTTGAAGTTATCATTCCTTCCGCCGAAAGTTTTGATACATTTATATCAAGCAAACAAGACCAAAAAATTGAAGTAAAATACGAAGATCGTACATACTTCTTTGATTCTATTATCAGTTCACTACCACTTCTTTTACTAGTCATCTTTTGGATTATTATATTTAGAAGAATGGGAGGAGGAGGAGCCGGTGGCGGCATCTTCAGTGTAGGGAAATCAAAAGCACAACTTTTTGATAAAAACACTACTGCGCAAACAGTTACATTTAAGGATGTTGCAGGACTAGAAGGGGCAAAAGAAGAAGTACAAGAGATAGTAGAATTCCTTAAAAGTCCAACTAAATTTACTAAGCTTGGAGGAAAAATACCTAAAGGAGCATTACTAGTAGGTCCTCCAGGAACAGGTAAAACCCTTCTAGCAAAAGCAGTAGCAGGAGAGGCAAATGTACCATTCTTCTCTCTATCAGGTTCAGACTTTGTAGAAATGTTTGTGGGAGTTGGAGCATCTAGAGTGAGAGATTTGTTTCGTCAAGCAAAAGAAAAATCACCATGTATCATCTTCATTGACGAAATTGATGCAATAGGTCGTGCAAGAGGAAAAGGTCCTTCGCTAAATTCTAATGACGAAAGAGAAAATACCCTAAACCAACTCTTAACAGAAATGGATGGTTTTGGTACAAATAGTGGAGTCATTATACTTGCAGCGACCAATAGAGCAGACATTCTAGACAAGGCATTGCTAAGAGCAGGTCGTTTTGATAGACAAATCAATGTAGATCTACCAGACGTACACGAAAGAGAAGCAATTTTCCAAGTACACCTTCGTCCTCTTAAACTAGAAGAAGGTCTTAATATAGATTTTCTAGCAAAACAAACACCAGGATTCTCTGGAGCAGAAATTGCAAATGTATGTAACGAAGCAGCACTAATAGCAGCTAGAAAAAATAAAGAAAGTGTAGGAAAACAAGATTTTCTTGATGCTGTAGATAGAATTATCGGTGGATTAGAAAGAAAAAATAAATTAACTACAAATACCGAAAAGAACTCTATCGCAACACACGAAGCAGGGCACGCATCTGTTAGTTGGCTTCTACAATATGCAAATCCACTTGTAAAAGTAACTATAGTACCACGTGGCAAAGCACTAGGCGCAGCTTGGTATCTGCCAGAAGAAAGACAACTTACTACCAAAGAACAACTATTAGACGAAATGTGTTCGTTACTTGGTGGTCGTGCAGCAGAAGAGGTTTGCTTCTCTACCATTTCAACAGGAGCATTAAACGACCTTGAACGAGCTACAAAAATGGCTTACTCAATGGTAGTTTACTATGGTATGAGTGATAAACTGTCTAATATAAGTTATTTTGATTCTTCTAGAGGCGATTATTCATTCACCAAACCATATAGTGAAAAAACTGCAGAACTGATAGATCAAGAAGTAAAAGCCATAGTGGACGAGCAATACAATCGTGCTAAAGAAATAATAACAACTCACAGAGAGCAACATAAAGAATTAGCAGATTTGCTTGTAGAAAAAGAAGTTATTTTTGCAGATGATGTAGAAAGAATTTTCGGCAAGCGTCCTTGGATTTCTCGCCAAGAGGAATTATCAAAAGAGAACAAAAAAGATTCTGAAGAATCAAACGAGCAGATTACAGAATCAAACGAACAAATAATAGAAGAAACAGAAGCCAAATCAAACAACAATGAATAATTTTTTTAAACGCACATTCACAGGAGCAATATTTGTGTTGTCTATCCTAGCTAGTATATATTTTCAAGAATCATATTTTAGCTTATCTGCATTATTTTCAATATTCTGTGCATTAGGTCTATATGAATTCTATAAATTAGTAAACCTAAACGAAAACGTACAAGCTCCTAGTATAGCACTTATAATTGCAGGCTTAATCTTATATGCAGGTTGCATCCAAATGGCATTTTGGGGCACAGCAACACTTATTATAGCATACGCATTTTATATATTATCATTAGTAATTGCAGAACTATATAGAAACAAACCTGCACCAATGCACAATTTAGCATTTTCAGTTCTAGGTCAAGTTATGGTAGCACTACCATTTAGTATGCTTAATCTAATCGCTATTTCAGGAAACGAACATTGGGTATTAGCATTGTTTGTTTTAATTTGGATTTCAGACACTGGAGCTTACCTTACAGGAATGCTATTAGGTAAACATAAATTTTTTGAACGCATATCACCAAAAAAAACCTGGGAAGGATTTATAGGAGGAGCACTTTTTGCTACAGGAGGTTCTGTTGTTTTTTGGTATATCTTCCCTGTTGCACCAGTATGGCAATGGATTATATTTGGAGTATTAGTCGTACTATTTGGCACATACGGAGATTTGTTTGAATCATTACTAAAACGTACTGTAAAAATCAAAGACTCAGGCAATATCCTACCAGGTCACGGAGGTATTCTAGACAGATTTGACAGTCTATTATTTGCTATACCCGTAATATACATATACTTAACATTCTTAAAAGAACTTGCATCATGAAAATTCACAAAGAAGGTCGTTCATTTCTGTTAATGCTATTTTTAGCATTGATCGTTATTAATGGGTTAATATACCTAATATTTAACGCCGTAATCCTAACCACTGTAACAATTATTGTTTCATTAGGTTTATTCTCATTCTTTACATATTTCTTTAGAATATCAGAAAGAACACATATTGCAGACGACAATTATATTGTTGCCCCTGCAGATGGTAAGATTGTAGTAATTGAACCAACAGAAGAAAACGGACTTCTTCACGAAAAAAGAATTCAAGTATCAATATTTATGTCGCCATTTAATATGCATGCCAATTGGTATCCAATTGCAGGTAAAATTCTGCATTCATCTCACCAAAAAGGTCGCTATATGGCTGCTTATCTACCAAAATCTAGTACTGAGAACGAACGTTCTACAGTCCTTATTGAAGCGCCAAACAAACAAACTGTTCTAGTAAGACAAGTAGCAGGAGCACTTGCACGCAGAATTGTAACCTACGCAAAAGAAGGAATGGAATGTCACAGAAATGAACAAATGGGCTTTATTAAATTTGGTTCAAGAGTAGATCTATACCTACCACTTGATGCAGAAATCTTAGTAGATATAGACGACGAAACAGTAGGAAATGAAACAATTTTAGCAAAATTAAAACATAACTAGGGATAGTATTTTTATACTATCCCCCACTTTTTTATTAATCTTTTTTTTATGTTAGTAAAATGTTTTGGCGCTGCGGTGCAAGGCATCAAGGCGACCGTCGTTACCATTGAGGTAAACGTATCACAAGGTATTAAATTCTTCCTAGTTGGTCTTCCAGACAGTGCAGTTCGAGAAAGTAGAGAACGCATTCTATCTGCCCTTACACATAATAGATACAAATTTCCGCGACAGCAAGTCATAATAAATATGGCACCTGCCGATATAAAAAAAGAAGGTTCCGCATACGACCTTCCCTTAGCTATGGGAATGCTTGCTGGCAATGGTCAGATAGAATCAGACAAATTGGCAGACTATATCATAATGGGTGAACTATCTTTAGATGGAAACATTCTTCCTATTAAAGGAGCACTACCAATTGCCATTATGGCGAAAAAAGAAGGATATAAAGGATTTATACTGCCTCATGCGAATGCAAAAGAAGCTGCAGTAGTAGAAGGATTAGAAGTATATGGCGTAAGCAAGATTACAGAAGTAGTTGACCTTCTAGAAGGAAAATTAGAATTCACTCCAATAAAATACAACAGCAGAGAAGAAATATCAGAAGAAAATATAAATTACGATTTAGATTTTTCAGACGTAAAAGGTCAAGAACAAGTAAAAAGAGCAATGGAAATTGCTGCCGCAGGTGGTCACAATATAATCCTTATAGGTCCACCTGGATCTGGCAAATCTATGTTAGCAAAAAGATTGCCATCTATTTTACCTCCATTATCACTATCAGAAGCTCTTGAAACAACAAAGATACATTCAGTAGCTGGAAATCTACCTCAAGGCAAAGCACTATTACAAAAACGCCCATTTAGGAGTCCACATCACACCATCTCAGACATTGCATTAGTAGGAGGAGGTTCGTACCCGCAACCTGGGGAAATATCACTTGCGCACAATGGCGTGCTCTATCTTGATGAATTGCCAGAATTTAAGCGTTCCGTGCTAGAAGTTATGCGACAACCCCTAGAAGATAGAAGTATATGTATATCAAGAGCATCACACAGTGTTGAATATCCAGCTAGTTTTATGTTAGTTGCATCTATGAATCCATGTCCATGTGGATACTACAATCACCCAGAGAAAGAATGTGTATGCCCTCCTGGAGTTGTTAAAAGATACCTAAACAAAATATCAGGTCCATTACTTGACCGCATCGACATACACATGGAGATAGTACCAGTACCGTTTGAAGACTTAAGTAACAAACCACTAGGCGAAAGTAGTGAAACAATAAGAAATAGAGTTATCGAAGCCAGAAAGGTACAAGAAAACAGATATAAAAATGCAGAAGGTATCTATTGCAACGCACAAATGAATTCCAGACTTCTTAGAAAATATGCAGTATTAAACGATGCGAGCAAGAGTCTTATTCAAAATGCAATGAAACGACTTAATCTATCTGCACGAGCATACGATAGAATCCTTAAACTTGCTCGTACAATAGCAGATTTAGATAAAAATGAAAATATAGAAATACAACATATATCTGAAGCAATCACATACAGAAATCTAGATAGAGAAGGCTGGGCAGGATAAAAATAGTAAGAGGCAGATTTTTAAATCTGCCTCTTATTTATTATGCAAATAAAAGAATTATAAACTGAGCACAAATAATTCTTAAGAACATTGTGAGAGGATAAACTGTAGAATAAGCCACCGCAGGAGCATCGTTGTTTGCAATAGAACTAGAATAAGCGAGTGCGGGAGGGTTTGTACAGCTACCAGAAATCATACCAATCAACGTAAAATAATTTATCTTAAGAAGTCGTCCTATAATACCAACAGTAAGTGCAGGTACCATTGTGATTAACACACCAGATAAAATCCAACGTAAACCATCAGGTGACACTACTGTATCTACAAACTCAGCACCAGCAGAGATACCCACACTAGCTAAGAATAGTGAAATACCCATTTCACGAAGCATTAAGTTCGCACTTTGAGTAGTATATGTGATAAGTTTTAAACGATAACCAAAACGACCCAATAAGATAGCAACAATAAGAGGCCCACCTGCCAAACCTAATTTCGCTGGCATAGGCATATTTGGGAAGTGAATAGGAATACTACCTACTAAAATACCAACAAAAATACCCAAGAAAATTGTTATCAAGTGTGGCTCATTTAAACGTTTAAGAGTATTACCCAATATTTGTTCTACCTTTTTAATAGCATCAACAGAACCTACAACAGTAACACGGTCGCCTACTTGAAGATAAAGTTCAGGACGTGCCAAAAGATCAATACCAGAACGATGAACACGTGTAATATTCACACCATAAACACTACGAAATGCTAAAGAACCAATAGTTTTACCATTAATATTACTTTGAGTAACAACAATACGACGTGAAACCATCGTATTTTCACTATCTTCCCACACATAATCCACTTTCTTACCCATAAATGCAACTACTGATTTCTCATCAGCATCATTCACTATCACAGATAAAATATCACCCAATCTAAGACGTGTTTCCTCAGAAGGGACAATAACTTCCTTTCCAGTAAATAGACGAGAAGCAATAAATTGTCTACGAATCATACTTTGACATTGAGACAAAGTACAATCAACTAAAGACTCATTTGTAACCTTAATAGAAATCCAATTTGGAGTTTCACTAGTTTCTGTTTGAGATTTAAGAGCTTCCTCCTCTTTCTCCAATTTTACTCTAAAGATACCTCTTAAAATAATAAAACTAAGAAGAATACCAATTACACCCATAGGATAAGCAACTGCATAACCTAATCCAATAGATGGAATAGGACCGACTAATTCACCAGCCTCACTTAATTGTCTTAATGCTTCTTGAGCAGCGCCTAAACCAGGAGTATTCGTAACAGCACCTTGCATAATACCTACTAACATAGGTATCGAAATACTACCATTAAATATATAAAACAATGATAATGTAACACCAATACCTAACAAAATAAGTAAACAAGCTAAACCATTAAGCTGCATACCACCCTTCTTGAATGAAGTAAAGAAACTAGGTCCTACTTGTAAACCAATAGAGAATATAAATAGAATTAAACCAAATTCCTTAATAAAATGCATTACAGTATGGTCAACAGTGAAACCAAAGTGACCAACTAAAATTCCCATAAACAAAACAAACGTAACACCTAAAGATATACCTGCAATTTTTATCTTTCCAAGCATTACACCTGTAGCTATCACAAATGCATAAATAAGCACAGCATGAGCGATAGAATTACCTGTAAGCAGTTCTGTAAACCATTCCATAAATGTCAATGTTAAAATATCTCAAACGGACTGCAAAGTTAATAAAAAGTTATAAATAAATTAATATTATAAAGACTAATAAGTCATATATACACAAAAAAAAGAAGCCTGCAACTGATTGTTGCAAGCTTCTCTGAAGAACGGCAGCTACCTACTCTCCCACAATATGCAGTACCATCGGCGCAATTGGGCTTAACTTCTCTGTTCGGAATGGGAAGAGGTGGAACCCCAACGCTATAACCACCTAAAATAAGGTAGACATAATGTTCATAGATTAAGAAAGAAAACCACCTGAAGAGAAAGCTCGGGCTATTAGTACTACTCAGCTAAAAATATCTCTACCCTTACACTTGTAGCCTATCAACGTAGTCGTCTTCTACGGCCCTCAAATGAGATCTAATCTTGAAGCTGGCTTCGCGCTTAGATGCTTTCAGCGCTTATCCGTTCCGAACGTAGCTACTCGGCAATGCACCTGGCGGCACAACCGATAAACAAGCGGTTAGTCCAACACGGTCCTAACGTACTAG
>JAEIGA010012675.1_pt1 | contig 12804 bp, 17 predicted proteins | sample 9270691 | NCBI WGS metagenome assembly JAEIGA01 (sample SAMN17057246, study PRJNA624740) | gut metagenome | biome: biome; isolation source: fecal sample | host: Bos grunniens | place: China: Xizang | collected 2019 | reverse complement strand
GCCGAGCATCGACACCTGCCGGAAGCGGGGCTCATGTCCTTGTCGAGGACGCAAGCCCTCCTTTTATAATAAAATAAGGTGGTGAGACTGTTGGATGTTCAAACGATTACAACTCTGATAGGATCTCTGGGGTTTCCTATTGCTGCCTCGATTGCTTGTTTCTCCATGCTCAATAAGGAGAGAGACGAGCACAAGCAGGAGATGGCACAGATCACACAGGCCATAAACAATAACACTTTAGCTCTGGAGGCCCTGAAAGGGAAACTCGATAATGACTGAGCAGATCATCAAACTTGTCGCATCATTTGAGGATGGTGCTCTGGTTATCGAACGGCAGGACGGTCAGCCAATCAGTATCATTACGCATGAGGAGCACGACACAGAATGCATCGAAGTCCTGGAGATTGGTGCTTTCGGTCATGCTGTCAAAGCAATGCAATCACTCCTCAACTGCCATGGGCAGCATCTGGAGGAGGACGGCATTTTTGGGAGTCTCTCACAGGCTTCCTTATCTATCTTCCAGGATGAGCATAAATTGCCTGCCACAGGGTGCTGTGACCGGCAGACATGGGAAATGCTGATAGGGAGGTGATATTATGGCAATGGAAGTAACCACGATCGTTACCAATAACATCACGGTGAAAAGTCATGCCACTGACAAGACGAAAGTTATCGTTGTTGCCAGTGGTGCAGGCAACTTCACCCTGGACGGAGCCCAGCTGCTCATGGCTGTACACAATGCCATGAACGTCAAAAATTGAAAGGACATGAACTAATGAACGCTTCCGAAATACTTGAGCTTGTCAGAGCAGGATATACTAAGGCTGAAATAGATCAGCTTTTTTCAGGATCCGGTGATCCTCCTGCGGATCCTCCTGCGGATCCTCCTGCGGATCCTCCTGCGGATCCTCCTGCGGATCCTCCTGCGGATCCTCCTGCTGATGACCAGCTTGGCAAGAGACTCGAAGCTATCGAGACTCGTATCAATCATCTGATCAATAAGGCGAATTATGAGTCTGTGAAATCCAGTCGGCAGCCGGATAAACCGGTGGAAACAGCTGACGATATTCTCAGCTCTCTCATTCGCGGAAATAAAAAGGAGGAATGATCCAAATGGCAAATGATCTTACTTTCAATCAGCTCGCAACTGTTCTTAACGCTATTCAGTCTCAGGCAACCGGTGTGGCAGCCCTGACGGCAACCGACACCAGCACGTTTATTACCGGAGGCCAGGAGGCACTTAAAGCCGGTTATGATGCTCTGAGCACGGCAATCTCTCAGGTCCTCTCCCGGACGATCTTTTCTGTCCGGCCTTACCGCGCTAAGCTGGCAGGCCTCCAGATGACTGAGCAGAGATATGGTAATGCCACGCGCAAACTGTCCGCCATTGACAAGCCTTTCAAGACCGATCCGTCCATTGACGCCACTGCCATGGTGGACGGACAGAGTATCGATCCGTTTGTTTTGGACAAGCCTATGGTGCAGCAGGAGAATTTCTACGGCACCGAAGTCTTCACCAAGCAGCTGACGGTCTACGACTGGCAGCTGGATCAGGCTTTTCAGGGACCGGACCAGTTTGCATCGTTCATCTCCATGATGATGACGAATGCCAGTGACATGATGGAGCAGGCCAGGGAGGACGTGCGCAGAATGACGCTTGTCAACCTGGTAGCCGCTATCATCGGCAACTACACCAGCCAGAACATCAAGCTGGTCACCGAGTGGAATGCATATCTCGGTCTCACCGGTCAGAACGTCAAGACCTGGGCTGGCATCAAGGGTAACAATTCCGATTATCAACAGTTCATGCGCTTCGCGTATGCCCGGATCGCGACTATTGCATCCATGCTGACGGAGAGATCAAAACAGTTCCATGCCAATATCGGCACCAAGTACATCATGCGTCATACGCCCTATGACCGGCAGCGCCTGTATATGCTCGGTCAGGAGAGGTATGAAATGGAGGCCCAGATCCTTGCGGATGCTTTCCATGACAATTATCTCACCTATGCTGATGTGGAGACGGTCAACTTCTGGCAGTCTATCCAGTCTCCGGACGCGATCAACGTCACGCCCAGCTACCTGGCGCTTTCCGGCGGCAATGCCGGCACGATCCAGAAAGGCAGCGCTGTCAATAAGACAGGCATTTTTGCCGTCCTCATGGATGAGGATGCTGCCGGTGTTGTCCAGCGCAATGAGAGAGCCTCTACCGTTTACAACGGTCGTGGTTTCTACACCAATTACTTCTGGGCGTTTGCCGAGCAGTATTACAACAGCTTCACCGAGAATGCTGTTGTGTTCACCCTGGACTAAATCTCTCGGTTTCAATAAAAGGGAGAGCTCGCAGCTCTCCCTTTTTTCGAAAGGATTGATCTTATGGCAATCAGTGCTCTTTTCTACAAAAACAATAAAAAGCTCAACAGCACAAAATTGCCGGTGCAATCCACTGGTGATTTTGGAGTATCCATTGAGCTGAAAGACGCTACCAATCTTTTCACGCCCACGATCGTCTTGTCCACCAATCTGTTTATGAATGGAAGCACTATCAAAAATCCTATGGAGTACAACTATTGCTATATCCAGGACTTTAACCGCTATTATTTCGTCCGCAGCTGGTCCTGGATCCTGGGCAGATGGGAATGCTCTCTGGAAGTTGATGTTCTTGCATCATTCAAGACACAGATCGGAGACAGTACACAATATGTCCTCCGCGCATATTCCGCAGTGGATCCGGATATCATTGACACAAAATATCCGATCAAAGCGGCGTCAGCAGATTCAAATTATCAAGAAAAGTCTTACGGTCCAACCTACAGTATATGGAATACCAACTTGACAGGTGCAACGATTACTCAAGGATACTATAGAATATCTATTGTCAACAATGACTCAGGATCGATTGGCGCAGTTTCTCATTATGCAATGGCCCCTGCTGTTGCTGCCGAGCTGATGAACAAGCTATATAGCGCTCCGACATGGCTCAACATCCAGGACGCGAATATTTCCGAAGATCTCCAGAAAATGATGTTCAATCCGATGCAGTACATCACTTCTATTCTTTGGATACCAACCGGATTTGATACCACAGGCGCGACAGGTATTCATACAATTCCTTATGGATGGTGGAGTCTGACACTGTCCGGTTCTGTATACCAGATACCGTCATCCAAAATCGCAAAGAGTCTGACATTTTCGATCCCTGTTGTACATCATCCTCAATACACCGCAAATCGTCATTGGGTGCAGCTGTCTCCCTACACCACAGCAGCTCTCTATGTTACTCCGTTTGGTTTCATTCCTCTGGACACGTCTAAGATCTATGACGCTACGCATATTGATCTTGAGATCCGTCTTGATGTAATCACCGGCAAAGGAACGCTGCTGGTATCATCTCATAAAACAGTCGGCAGCACTACCACATATGGAGGCCTTATTTACACCACTGTGGCGCAAGTCGGCATTCCGATCTCCATTGCTCAGATGAGTGTGGATATGTCTGCTCTCGGACAGGCATCAACCTGGGTAGGTGCGGCGGGAGTCGCTCTGGCAACCGGTGGACTGCAAGACTCGCTGAAAGATCTGAAAAACGGTTTGATTGACGGTGCGCGTGAGATTTTCGCAGGAGCAAAGGAAACGTTGACCGGCGCTAGATGGAATCCGCAAGCAGCAGGCGGTGGACGTGCCGGAGAAATGTATAACGCATTGCAGGCTGGTCTTTATCGTGGAATCGATTCGACTGATGTGGGATCAGCTGTCAAAGCCGGACTTCAAAGGGGTGTTGATTCTTCAAGAGGCAGTTCATTGCTTTCCTCTCTGAAAGAGATTGCCGGAGATATCGGAAGCGCTGCTCTTGCTGCAGCAGGCACTTGTCAGTCTATGGGAAGCACCGGAGGATTTGCAGCTTTGACAGAGCTCATTTTCATCCAGTGGTATTTCCAGAGGATAGTTGATGCTGATCCGACTCATTACGGATATCCGCTCTGCCAGCGAAAGAAACTGAATACACTGTCCGGTTTTATCCTCTGTGCCAACGGAGACGATTTTTCTGCCAACTGTACACCGGCTGAACGTCAAGCCATAACAGCATTCATGGAAGCAGGGTTTTATTATGAATGAATACGGTGTAGACAGTCTCCAGCTTTCAGCAGGCCAGCTGATCACACAGGCCCAGATAGATCTGATCGAGTATCTGATCCTGAAAGCCGGAGTTTATAGCTCTGTTCCAAGTGATGTAAACACTCCAGGCTTTTTCAATCAGACGTTCACCACATTCCAGTATGTTGTACCGTCCATCCAGCTGATGAAGCAGAGCAACAAACCGACCGGTGTTTACTTCTTTTCCTATGCATGGAGCGCCCAGGCAGCTGCCTATGAAGCGCAGCTTGCCTGTGATGCTCTGGATACATGGTCTGAGAAACCTGACTTTCCGATCTTTCTGGACTGGGAGTCAACCGGTAACACTTCGCCTCCGTCAGCAATGGGAGCCTATGAGGCGTTGATTGCAGCCGGCATCACTCCCACTGCACAGATCGTGCATGATGTAACAGAGGCATGGATGACTACTCTGCAATCGAGAGGATACATCCCAGGTCTTTACACCGGAGGATCGCTGGCTGGTGATCTTTTTGGAAACAGCTTTTTGCAGGCCAAACGCGCACAGGGCCTGTACTTCTGGGAGGCCGCGTACAATCCAGTCGGACCGATGCACGACTGTGATATCTGGCAGTATTCGGACAGCGGCAATCTGCTGGGTGTAGTAGTGGACGAGAACAGGATCCGCGATGACCGGATCTGGGATATTCATCCGGTCCATGGACTTCCGATCTGGTTAAAAATCTTTATCGCAAATCGAGGTGAAAATAAGAATGGCTGCACCGTACTATTATGACTATACAAATAAAGTAATGAGCTGTGAGCAGCCTGCCAATCTCCATGTTTTGAACACCGAAACCGGCAGACTGTTCCAGCGCTATCTCCTCAAAAAAGCTATGGGTGTATTTGAGTGGTCCATACCGGAATGGTGGGATAAAGACTATTTCCTGTATGTCCTTTACACCTGGGGATATGTCGGCATATTCGACTCCGGTCCTGATCTGTTTGGAGTCATTCCGCAGCAGTGTGGTCTGCGTGGGTACAATGTATTCTGGCGTCCGAAAGACATCGTGATCAATAATCCTCTGCTGCCTGGGATCAATGAGAAAGAAATAGATATTGACTGCGTGGTTATGAAGCTCCAGCCGGACTATAGCTCTATCATGGATATCGTATCCTATTATGCAGAGCTGATGGCGCAGGCATCCGCAGCAATCAGTCAAAATTTCTGGAATACGCATATTTCCACGGTATTCTTTGCCGAGAATGATGCGCAGCAGCAGTCCATCAAAAAGGCATATGACAAAATGTCAGGTGGGGATCCCATGGTGGTGGTCAACAAAAACCTCATGGATCCGGAAACCGGAAAGCTCCGTTATGATATTATGAACCGCGATGTCAAACAAAGCTATGTCATAGACCAGCTGCTCACGGACCTGCGCAGGATCGAGGCCGAGTATGACACAAGGATCGGAATCCCCAATGCCAACACAGACAAGCGCGAGCGCCTGATCTCCGATGAGGTCAACGCCAACAATGTCGAAACACATATCCTTGCAGACGCCTGGATGGATAACATCCAAATCGCGATCGAAAAGATCCGCAATAAGTTTGGCATTGATATCTCTTGCGATTGGAGGTATAAAGACGATGGCAATATCAGCAAGCCTGTCTCTGTACGGAATCTATAAATACGACAACACGGTCCTGGACGGTCTGTCTGTTCCGCAGGGAATGTCTAAGGATACAGTGCGTGATGCGATCCTGCTGGAGACCAGTGGAATGTCGATCCTTTATCCTGATCCGGATTTCCTGAAAGCTGCGATCGGTCTGTGGAGCACGGAAAGGCTTGACGTCTGGCAGAAACTCTATGACACAACCGTCCTGGAGTACAATCCGATTGAAAACTATGACCGGATCGAGGAGACCAGTGAGGACACGATCGGAAATGAAGTCGATAACCGGACGCATAGTAGGACAACGTCTGAGAACAACTCCGAGACCAGCTCCGAGGCCAACAGCAACGCGCAGCATCGCAGCTCGTCTGAGAACAATTCCGAGACCAGCTCCGAGGCCAACAGCAATGCCCAGAACCGCAGCTCCTCAGGCATGGTATCAGAGGTTAACAGCAATACCCAAAACAGAAGCACGGAAAGCAACTCGGGCACACAGGGCAGCAGCGTTCAGAACAGATCCGGTGAGAACACGTCAACGTCCGGAGACACTGCGTATAACAGCAATGCTTTTGCTGATACCAATCGTGCGATCAGCTCCGGATCCGATACTACTACCAACAGCAGCTCGGACAGCACGTCTGGATCTGAAACGCAATCCACTCAGGACACCGGAAACAGATCCGGCAGCAGCTCCGGTACGGAGACTGTTGAGGACAATGGAATCAGATCCGGCAACCGGACCGGCAGCAGCTCCGGTACGGAGACTGTTGAGGACAATGGGATCAGATCTGGCAACCGGACCGGCAGCAGTTCCGGATCCGAAAATCTTACCGAGGCCGGGCAGAGATCCAGGAACGATCTGCGCAGGATCTCCAGCCGGATCCACGGTAATATAGGCGTCACGTCCTCACAGCAGCTCATCGAAGCGCAGCGTGAAATCGCGCAGTTTTGCATGGTTGATTATATCGTCAATGATTTCATCTCGCGTTTTTGCGTGATGGTATATTAAAGGAGGTAATATTATGGGTCTTTTTGACAACATCAGATTCCCCTATTTCAACTTCCAGGAGCTAAATCTGGACTGGTTGCTCCATGAAGTGAAACGTATCGCAGGATTTATGCCTGCTGACGGCAATCCTGGAGATATCCTCACCAAAAAGGACTCCGGTGCTGCCTGGGAGCCTCCGGAGGCAGTTAACATCAACATCAATGCTCTTCCGGAAGACACCGAGATCGGAGACAATGACCAGCTGGTGTTTTATGACATTTCCGCTCAGGCCAACAGAAAGATCAAGCCTCCCAACCTGCTCGACTCCATGATGAGCAACGCGACTCCGCTCATGGATGGAACAGGATCCGCAGGAACAAGTAAAAAGCCTGCCAGATACGATCATCGGCATCCCACCGACACCAGCAGAGCACCAGCGAGTTATTTTCAGAATAACGCTCTTAAAGTCGCAAATGGTGGAACCGGCGCGACTACGGCTGCCGCTGCTCGTTCTTCTCTGGGCCTTGGAGATGTATCCACAGAAGACGTTCTTCCTATAACTAAAGGAGGCACCGGTGCCACAACTGATGGTGATGCAAGAGTGAATCTCGGACTGGATGCGCGTTTTATTTTGAGGAAAACAGCAGCATCGAACAGTGATCATACTATCACATTTGTGGCAAGCGAGTCCTCGCATATGTTTATGTTTGTAAATGGAAACAGGGCAAACGAACGAGGTTTTTACTGTATCGACAAGGACATAAATTTGCCTCCGGTGGTAACACCACTTTTAGATGCTACTGCACTTACTTTTTCCTCGGCAGATAATGTCCTTACCATTCACAATGGCGGCACGACATACTGCTATTTCATGCTTCTTGGAAACTACGGTGCTTCTGTTCCTGTCTGGAATTAACAAAAAGTAATAAGGCCGCAGCTGGATCAGCTCCAGCTGCGGCCTTATTAATTACTTTCTGTATTAGACCAGTTCACAAGTGGTGAACGTCCGACCGGCTTTTGAGATCTGCTTCTTGATCCGGATATCATACGGTTCACCGTCCATCAGATCCGCAATGTACGTCAGCTCCTCGCGGAAGTATGGAGAGTCAGTAGTGTAGTGGACACCGTCCGAATCGATCACGCTGGTGATCAATTTCTCTTCTCCCTTGTTGTTGAGGTCTGAATACACAACGATCTCTACCGGAGTAATGATCACTCCATCTTCGATTTCTTTCAGACTGATGCCTTGGGAACGAGTGTGGGTGTAGACCTTGCGTTTGTCGAGATTGCAGTTTTCAGGAAATACGATTTTCATGCCGGAAGCCTCCTAAATAAAAATAGTGTGTGGAGTCAAGCTCCGCGATTATAATAACACAGAGATAAATTAACTGTCAAGAGCAAAATTAGCGCGTCTTAAGATATTTATCGTATTGCTCCTGCGTGAGACGGAAGAGGCGTTTATACTCCATTGTAACTCCCAGACGATATGTTGAGTTTTCAAGATAGATGTTTGGCGTGAGAGGAATGTCATGACCATCAACATGAAGAATACCGTTATCCTCTTTATCGTTGTATGTTGCCTCCATTCCTCCAGCAGTTTCGAATACAAATCCCTCCTTGAAATTTTCAATCGTTTTCATTTCAGCCGCTCCGGATTTAGAAACGCCGGCGATTGTGATATGCAGTCCTTTGTGATCTGTGTATGCATACTTTTTCGCGCCAAGTGTGACAAACTTCTTGTAAGGCTCCGGTGTATCCAGCTCATAGACGCCAAGATAATGCCGGTTACCGGCTGGATCATCGGCATACGCTTCATGACGCTGGGAGATCTCTCGGATCTCGTCATTGAGTTCCGACAGATCAACATCTCCGATATACTTCACAGAGTCAGTATCACAGTATACAAACTGATGACCGCACAGATCTATAGCTCGTTGCAGCCAGTATCGAGCCCAGGCAGTACACCAGCATCCCCAGGCATAAACTGTAAAGGCTCTCTTGTTTGCCTTTTCAAGAAGTGTTTCCTCATCCTCTTCCAAAGGCTGAAAATCCATGCCGTTAAACCGAAGCACTGTGCGCACAGGGTTTGTCGCAGACATTCCATAAACTGAATTGAGTTTATTTTTGCTTTTCATGTAGTATATCTCCTGGCCCTCAACTCCTTTCAGCTCGGTTTTCTTCCGATAATAATCCATCGTGACATCAATCATTGGCTGCGGAAGCCTGCCATACTCGGAACGGTAGCAGCTGATCACGCGATCATTCTCCCAGACATACATACCTCTTATGATCTCATAGTCGATATCCGTAAGATAGATCGACAGCTTGTCGGCCTCCAGGATCCTGCCGTTATCGTTTACCGGATTCCGAAGAACCTGACACTTGTGGAATGGTATATACGGACATCCATAGAATGGATCTGCAAGCTGGATATTTGTAAATTCTACAAAGACCAGATAAGGTGTTCTCTCCCAGAGATCTGAGAGACGTTTGACCTTAAGATCTCGCACAAAGCCTGTAATGGGATACGGCATATTGACAAGGACGTCCGGATAACTGGAAGCACGATCATAACTGTTGACCTTATCCAAGATTACATTGGTGTAGCATCTGTTTGCATGGGTATTGCCTCCTCGGAACGCTCGTCTCAAATGCAGATACACATTCCAGGATGGAGCGCAGCTGCGCACGATTGCCATTGCGTCAGGATCTCGCCTCATAGCTCTCTTGAAATCGTTCCGGACATAGCCGGTAGAGCTGATCGGCACAGTTGCCAGTGTGTGATGATCAGCATCCAGCATCTTGCGCAGAGCTTCATAGAGTCCGAGCACGTCTGCAATACAGTATTCAAGATCCTCCGAAGATACAGGATCCCAGGGATATCTGATCGCAGAATAGTCCATTTCCGTTTTCTTATGCTCAACATTCATCTTGTTCAGAAACTCTCTGAGACTCATGTTGGTCAAGAAGTATGAACATCTAAATTCAAACCGTCTGCCGATAGAAGCTCTGACCACTTTCCTGCCGGTAACGCAGAAAACCTCTGTATCTACTCCAGGCCGAAGAGGACGCTCATCAAAATGATGTATAGCTCGCAGAAACTGAAATTCAAACGCCAGATTGTGAACATAGAAAATGAAGCACAGCTCCTCCGGCAGCTCCTGATCAATACGGTCAAGCAGCTCCGAATATTCATCCCATGTCCGTCCGGTCACAACGACACCGGCAATGCAGCATTGCCAGTGCCACATGAATGACTGTTTCAGCTCAGGAACGTTTGTCGTTTCAATATCAAACGCTGCAAGGACATTTGCATATCTGTATGCTCCGGATCTCCTCCGACCAGGGCCTTGACGCGCAGGCCGGACATCATGAAGTATCGCGTAAGGAAAAGTTTTAACCGAGTAAACCTCATTGCTCTCCATAACTCTCACTCTTAAACAAAGTATAGAAATCAGTAAACGATCCTCCAATATCCTGGTATTCATCATCATGATATCCGGCAGCTTCTGCAGATCCTACGATAGTTTTATAAAACGCAGACTGTCTCCAGGATTTCATGTAATCACGAAATGACAAAACCTCTCCCAGAGGAATGACCTCACCTGTCTCTGTTGAGATCGTTTTCTGGATTTCCTTGATACCCTTAAGGGAATATCCTCTCTCAAGCTCTATTGACCTGGCCTCAGACAGCCTGAGAGCAAGCTCTTCTTCCTTTGTCACCTGGCGCTTATTTTTTCCTCGTCCAACTGTGCGCGGTTCCATGCTTTCAAGCTCTTTCAGTGTGGGCAGCATCTTCCGGACATATTCGGCCTGTGCTGATCCTAAACCAGCAGACTCCATACGCTCCACACGATGGATCAGCTGTGTCCGCAGCCTGCTATACTCTACACGGATCTCTTTCTCTGTGTGTACCGGCTCAATCATCAGATAGAATGGTGTATAGTCTGCTGGCTGCCATTTCGGTCCTCTTTTCGGCATATCACAACCTCCTTATAAATTCTCCTGCATCACGGCTCGATAAAATACCTTTGCCGGTGCGGTTTCAAAATACAGGCGCTTGCGGAAATAAGCCTCCCATGCCTGGAAGTATTTCTTGCGAAATCTGACTCTGTCTGTTGCGGTGTTCTCAAAAACTTCCGGGTCACCGGACCGCTTTTCAGAAACATAATATGTACCATCTGATTTATGACGATAGAGTGTGATCTCACCTATACCGGCAAGCGGCAGAAATTCCTGCAATGGCCTGGGCCGGACATCAGCATAATTGTCTCTGGAAAAGCTGTTCTCTATAGCCATGTCGGAGAAATCGTTTCCGGATCCGGCAAGCCTGTACAGAGCTGTCTCGCGTTTGTTCGCTGACACCGGACTATCACGCAGCACGATAAGGCACAGACCTTGCTGCTTGTAATGCCTCTCCGTGCTGCCTGTTTTACGCATTGCGTCCAATGGTCGAACAGCTCGGAGAGCTCTCAGAACAGGCGCCTCCAAGTTATTCGCGTTTGCCAGCACCAGCAGCTTGACAGGATCCTCTCCGTCAAGCTCTCTGTTTCGATTGATGCTTTCATACATATTGAGAATAGCTTCCTCCTCATGTGCGATAGCTCTCTCATGTTTCTCCGGAATGGCCTCATCATAGATGATCAGACGGATCCTGGAGGCATCAAAGGACCTCGCGTTTGCCATCGTGTTGAGCGCCATGAGAAAAGCAACAGCATCTCCGACAGGCTTGCCGTCCTCTCCCATGAAGTAAACGCCTGCTGCGTACTTGGACAGCATCGTGCTGGTCAATGACAGCCCAAGATCCTCCCCTATCTTGACGATAGGGGAGAAATCATTCTTGGCAACAAGCTCCATCTGTGTTGACGTCCTGCGTAGATAGAGAAACGGAATCTTCTCCTGGAGGCAATACTTGATGCTCCCATACGTTTTTCCGGTTCCTCGACCTCCGATGCAGAGGATAAAAGGCTCCGGCTGACTGATGATCTCCGGCATATTCGCCCAGCCTCCGTCTTTTTGGTATAGTTTCATCCTGCACACTCCTCACTTATTCTCTTCACATAATTTGAACAAAAACCATCAGGAGATGTTGTACATCCATTACTCCAAAACTCGCATACATTATACGCAGCTACGAATGATTCACCAAGCCATTCATCATATACGCATTCATGAAAAAAATAACAACTGGAGCAGGTATAGTCAACAATCATAACAATGCCCTCCGTAGTTCCTCACGCACAGCTTGCGCTTGGATCTCACTCTGCCAGCTTTCTACAAATGCCTCAAGGATCCCAGGCTCGTTGATCCACCAGGACAGACTCTGATAGCTCAGCAGCATCTCATCGTTCGGTTTGCGCTTCCCAGGCCGACAGTAATAGTCACGATCACTGTTGACGATATCGCAATCGATCCTGGCCTGCATGACCACCGCAGCCAGCAAAAGACCAATAGGTTTCCGGCAGTTGACGATATCAGCACTGTTGAGCTGGTGCAGCTTATGCGTTGCCATTCTCATTCTCCTCCAGATACACATCATACATCTGACACAGCTTTTCATCCTGAAGCGCAATATCATCAAGAGAGCATTTCTCAATCAGCTCCAGATCAGCATTTACTGCATGGATCCAGCAGAGTACAACGATCATAGCTCCGAGCAGTGCTCCTCCAAGGAAATATAAGAAAGACATTCAATTCACCTCCTGTTCATCATCCTCTAAAATTGCAACATCCATTCCAATTTCTTCGCACGTCCAATTATCACCGATTGGAGCGAGTTCCGCCCAACTTGAAAGCTCTTCAGCCATTTCGTGATTCTCAGTCCATCCCCATATATGATCGTAAACGTCAACAGAATCACAAAAATAATAACGGGTATGATCTGAAAGATGTGTAACACAATAATTGGGTAGTTTCATTACTGCAGAACCTCCCAGATACGATCAACAAGATTGCCGATTCGCGCATCCAGTCGGACATAGTCCTCAAGATGCAGTTTTCCATCTGTGTACCGCAGCAGTGCGGTCTGTCTTGCGAGCACGAGACACT
>JAEIGA010012674.1_pt1 | contig 12804 bp, 10 predicted proteins | sample 9270691 | NCBI WGS metagenome assembly JAEIGA01 (sample SAMN17057246, study PRJNA624740) | gut metagenome | biome: biome; isolation source: fecal sample | host: Bos grunniens | place: China: Xizang | collected 2019 | reverse complement strand
CGCGTCAGCGTTAATCTCATTGGCAAAATCTATTGAATCCTTTATTTGACCAATGGAATTTAATCTGCTTTTGTCCTGAAGGGCAGCAATGTTGACATCCATGAAAGGTGAATGGACGGAGTATTTGAGGTTGTAGCTTTCCAGTATGTCGGCATCAATGTTTTCTGATGGAAATTGATGCACTAGTTCCGCATAGTCGAGCCCTAAATTTTCAATAAATTCTAATGTTTCTTCCAATGTAGTTTCAATACCTGCAAGTGTGGATGCGCCGAGTTTCATGATAATCACATTTTTTGAATGGCGGTAATTGCCAGTCCCATTTCTATAGCTTCAATAATAAGGTCGGAGATTTCAATACCCCTTTTAATTTTTATTTCTCCTTTCTTAGATGTGGTTGCCGTAAGCAAATAATCATTATTGATTAATACGTCAAAGTTTTTCCCGCCGTTGTCCTTTCCTAAATCAAGAATCAGTTGCTTTTTAGTATGGACTATGTCGACTTCGAAGGGTGACTTATTAATAGGCTTATCTTCAATAACTTCGACTCCAAGACTTATTCCGATGCTTTCTTCAATTTCTGCAATTCTTTTCCCGTTTTTACCTATTATTTTTGCAACGAATTCTTCAGGGATGTAGATATTTGCTCTTTCAGGGGAGATTACTTCCACTTCCACCTTAGCTTTTTTCGGAATAAGTTTCTTGATTTTTCTTAGAATTTCCTTTTCTGCAATTTTATCAACGGATGACTTGTAATTATCTTCCGGAGAGCTTCCATTGACCAAATTCATATCCATAACAATGGTCTGCTCACCATATGTGTAAATTTCATTTTTAAGCTCGCCTGTTTCAAAGTCCCTCACTTCGATAACCGGCCTTGCAAGGTCCGCTTCCTTCATTCCAGTTGGCACTTTAACGGTCATTTTGGTTTCATAAACGCTGGTGACCTTTCCGTCTTCAATATAAATGCTTGTATCTACAATTGAAGGAATTACACCAAGTTCCACTCTAGAAGCGATTCTCTGTATTGCATCAATTGGGCGGGTTGCATGCACAACTCCAATCATACCGACGCCAGCCAATCTCATGTCTGCAAAGATGTTAAAGTCAGTATTTTTTCTAAGCTCATCATAAATGGTGTAATCCGGCCTTACAAGCAATAGCACATCAGCGGTATTTTCCATGCTGCCCTCAAGCGGAGCATATTGTGTTATCTCATCAGGAAGCTGCAAATCCCTTGGGGATTCCATTGTTTTTACAATTTTGTTTAATTTTGATGAGTAATACTTTGCAATGGCCTGTACAAATGTTGATTTTCCGGCTCCAGGAGATCCTGAAATCAGTATTCCTTCAGCGCTGGTTCTAATCCTGTCCAATAATTTTTCAGATAAATGATATTCGTCCAAACTGATATTGGCCACGGGCCTTACGATTGTAATTTCCAAAGCTTCTGAAAATGGAGGATAAGCGATTGAAATTCTGTACTCTCTTGATTGAACAACAAAAGAACCTTCCTTTTCACTTTCAAGGTAAGTTTTCGGGTCGCTTTTTGCCTTGTCCAGAATTTCATCAACAATTTCTTTAAGCTCTTTGTAGGAATAACGTCTTTCATCCAATACTTCAAAATCGATGTGTCCAGGTGTTCCCTTTTTAGCCATTGGAACTACATTTTCCTTCAAGTGGATTGACATCGTATTTTCATCAAAGAATCTTTCAATTGAAAGAGGCTTTTCAACGTATTCCTGCTTGTAATAGTAAACTGGAATTCCTTGAGCCTTTGCAGTTTCGGCTTGCACCTTATCGTTTGTTAGCAAAGTTCCCATTTCACTTCTTGCAAGATCTCTTATTATGCTGTCGATTTCACCGCTTTTCGCATATCTGATATCGTAGTTAGTAGGTCTCTTTCCTTTAAAACTGACGGACAATTCTCCTTCATACTGTAATTTTTGTAATTTTTGGAGTTCCTTCAATCCTCTTCTGCCTTCAGACCTATTATCATTCGCTTGATGTTCAAGTTCACAAACAACCGCTTCAGGCACGATGATTTCCGGATAATCCAAATCGGAATTTTCAACCAATTCGCTTACCGCGCCTATTATAACTGCACTGGTATCTGGAATAATACATTTCATTTTAATACACATCATCTGGGTTTACAAGTCTTTCTAAAATAACTTCTAAGTCTTCTTCTTTCAAATCATCAATATTTACATCATTTTCAGTATTTAATTTTCTAAAAAAGCATGAATAATAACCTTCGTGGCAAGCTGCACCTTCTTGTCTGATTTTTAGGATGATTGCATCCATATCGCAATCTACGAGGATTTCCTGAACTTCCTGGAAATGGCCTGAACTTTCACCCTTTAACCATAATTGATTTCTTGATGTGCTCCAATAGTGGGCCTTGCCGGTTTCAATTGTTTTGATTAGCGCTTCCTTGTTCATGTTGGCCAGCATTAGTATTTGGTTGGTGTCGGCATCCTGTGCAATTGCTGTTATGACTTTAACGCCATTGATTTCATGTCTGAAGTTGATTTCCATATTCATTCCTCTTTTAAATATTCAATAATGTTGTCAATATCAACCAGGCTTTGGTCTCCGCTGATCATATTTTTCACGGTGACTTTGCCTTCTGATAGGTCATTAGCGCCAATAATGATTATTTTTTCAACTTTGATCTTATCTGCATAGTTCATTAATTTCTTGAATTTTTTACCGTTCAGGTCTACATCGGCCTTTAAGCCGTTTTTCCTTAAAAGCTGTGTAATTTCAAATGCTTTGGCCCTAACGTCTTTGGAGATTGGAGCCACATAAACGTCTAAGTGTGAAGGCAATTCTTCCTTTTCTGTAAGTTCTTCAATTGCATTCATCAATCTATCAAAACCAAGTGCAAAACCGGTTGATTCCACTTCCTGGCCTCCAAAGAGTTTAACCAGGCTGTATGATCCTCCTCCGCAAATCTGTTTTTGCGCACCGAGTTCAGGGACATAAATTTCAAACACGATTCCTGTATAGTAGTCAAGCCCTCTTGCAACGCCCAGGTTTAGAGTATAATTTTCAACTTGGAATGCTTCTAACAGGCTTATCAATTCTTTAAGTTCTTCCAAGGATTCTTTCGGTTCATCATAAGGCGCAATCAACTCTTCAACATCTGCAATAATGGATTTATCTCCTACAAGGTCAATTAACTTTAACAATATTTGATTCAACTCATCATTGTCGATTATTGGTTCGTCTCCGCTTAGGGATTCGATAAGCAAATCTTTATCGCCTTTATCGATGACGACCATGATTTCGCTTTGGGTTTCAACTGAAATGTCGAAATGTTTGAATAATCCTCTGATGATTCCCAAATGGTTGATATTGACGTCAGCTGTTGTGATGCCTAGTGAGTTTATCGCATCTGTGCACAATGCAATGACTTCAGCTTCGCCCTGAGGTGTTTTTGCACCAATCAATTCACATCCGAATTGCCAGAATTGTCTGAATCTGCCCTTCTGAGGTCTTTCATATCTAAAGCAACTGCCGTAGTAATATAATTTTATTGGCTTTGTTGCTGTTTTTTCAAGCTCGTTTAAGTATAGTCTAGCAACCGGAGCTGTAATTTCAGGCCTTAATGTCAATTCTCTGTCGGATTTGTCCTTAAAATTGTATAACTGATTTACAATTTCATCTCCGGATTTTGTTGTAAATAATTTTAATTCCTCGAATAATGGTGTTTTAATCTCTTGATAACCGTAACTTTCGAATACTTTTCTCAAGGTACTTTCTGCTTGTTTTCTTTCTCTCATTTCTTCAAATAAGAAATCTCTTGTACCTCTTGGTCTTGTAAATTCCATTTTTACACTCCTTTGATAAGATATATTATAGTTTAAATTTGTATCTGCAAAGTTATATAATCTTTGTTAATCAATAGGATATTATATGAAAATTAAAGGTAGTACAAATATTGTGGGATTGATAGGTCATCCTGTTGAACACAGTTTTTCCCCGCCGATGCACAATGCAGCATTTGATGAATTGGGAATGGATCATGCTTATGTTGCATTTGATGTAAACCCTCAGGATTTGCAATCAGCAATTGAAGGTGCAAAATCACTCAACATTAAAGGATTCAATGTTACAATTCCCCATAAGATTGAAGTTATGCAGTTCTTAGATGAAATTGATGAGGTGGCCAGTTTAATCGGAGCCGTCAATACAATAGACTTTAAGAATTTAAAGGGATACAATACCGATGGAATTGGTGCCGTAAAAGCGATTGAGGAAGTAAGTTCAATTAAGAATAAGAACGTGGTTGTAGCAGGTGCTGGCGGTGCATCAAGGGCCATTTCATTTTACCTTGCGAAATATGGTGCTGAATCCTTGACAATATTGAACAGGAATGTTGAGAAAGCTCAAAGTTTAGCCGGGGATGTTTCAGACTCCTCTTTGATAAGTGATGTTAAGGCAGACTCAATTTCCGAAATCCGCAGCCACTTAAAAGATGCGGATATTTTGGTAGATACAACACCAATCGGCATGCATCCAAACGTTGATGATGAGCCTATTGCTTTAGCAAATGACATGCATGAGGATTTGGTTGTATTTGATGCAGTCTACAATCCTAATGAGACAGTACTTTTAAAAGAAGCCATTAAAGCAGGTGCAAAACCGGTTTATGGAATTAAGATGCTGCTTTATCAGGGAGCTGAAAGCTTCAGAATCTGGACAGGCAGAGATGCTCCGGTCGATGCAATGGAAAAGGCCTTAAAGGATACACTTAATTTAGAATGATAATATGGATTTAATGTTTGACGTTTCAGGATTTAATAATGATAAGGAAGAATTTTCAAATTCCAAAAAGGATGTATTGAAATTTCTAAAGATAATAGGAGTGGACACCCGCTTTATTTCATATACTCCACAGAAGATTTACATCAACAATTTGAGATTTTCGAAGTTTTCAAGAACCCGCGAAGCTACCTTCATGAAGCAATACCCTGAAATTGAAGTCGTAAGAAATAAGCTCTTTCAAAAGATCTGTTCAAAGTCCTCAAAGCATTTGGCTTTGGAAATTAAGCCGAATTCTTCTGTTTTAATGCCAAAGGATAATTTTATAGTTGAATTGCTCATGGAGCCTTATACCCGTAAATATGGTGTAAAACTCGTTTATGAGGGGGAATATGATTTAAAGGTCAATCCCTTGATTTTGGACGACCAGGTCAATGATATTTTTGAAGGCATTTTTTCAGGAATTGGCTTGAATTATTCTAAAAAATCAGATGAAATCTATCCGTTAATCAATGTTCCTTTGGATTGGATCAATTCATTTTTACAGATGGACGGTAAAGATATTTTTGAAAATAAAAATAAAAATGAGTTGGCTATTTCATTTTCCGAATTTTTAGAGGATGTAGCTCCACAATATAGGGAAAATGTTGTAAAAGCCGCAGAGTTCATTGAAAATAAATTAGAAACTGAATAATGAAACCTGTTTGTCAGTTTTCTTTTTCTCTTTTTTCTCTTCTACCTTTTCTTCAACACTTTCTTCTTCTAAGTCTTGAACATGCTCTTCTGCAGTTTCTTCTTCTGTTTCTTCAATGGATTCTTCTTCAACAGAAGCATTGTCAATGCCCGGAATTTCAAATGGCAATGTGCTGTCTTCTGTTTCTTCGACTTCAGGAATCACATTCATCATTTGACTTTTGAGTTCTTCTGCACGCCTGTCACGTTCTTCCACTCTCATTTGGGCTTTTTGCTTTTCCATTTTTTTGACAACTTTTGCAGGAATCTTTTTAGATCTGAATCGTTTGATTTCTGCATCGTCAAGTTCTAAAAAGTCGGAAATTTCCCAAGCAAGCTCGTCATTTTTAAACATGATTTCAAGATACGGAAACATTGAAATGGCTATTGCTGTTGAAACATGCATCTTTTCAGTCATCTTATCGGCAATTCCATCCCTCAGGTTTCTTTTGCCTCTGTTACGGCTCATTGTTGAGAAAATTGTTGGAGTTTGAATCTTTGTAAATTTCTTATAGGTTTCATGTTTGGAGTTGCTTACTCCGATTCCCATAAAGTCGGTTGCGTACTTCCAATAACCATAATTCCTGCTTGCATTTGTCCTTCCGAAGAAGATATCTGCCTTTGAAATGTAATCATAAGCCTTTTTGATTTCGTCTTTTTTCTTGTACTCTCTTGGAATGTTTTCTGCAATGTATTCCATAACAAGTGTGGGGTCTTCTTCAATCCAGAGCGCTTCTTTTACGTGAGCAGGGGTTTTACTTTTCAAAACACTTGTAATTGCATTGAATATGTCGGAGCGGGTGTCCTTTGTAACCATGTTTTCGACATCTTTAACTTCCAGGGTATGGTCTTTATCAGCCAATGCCTGTAAGGTGTTGATTGCAGACCTGACGTCTCCTTGTGATTTCACGGCTATTTCCTTTAAGGCACCTGGATCCACTTCAACTCCTTCTGCTTGCGCAATTTTCCTTAAAAGCGCAGAAATTGAATTCCATCTGGATTTTTTCATTTTGATTACTTGGCATTTCGGCTTGATGGATTGCAGTCTTTTTGAGTAAAAGTCATTGGCAATTAAAATCATAGGGTGTTTTGAGCTTTTGATTATCTCTCCAATAGCCTTAACTCCCCCACGATCGTTGGTTCCGTGAATACCGTCCACTTCATCAAGAATAATCAGTTTGTATTCATCCCCGAAAAGAGACCTTGATGATGATGACTCTCCAATTGTACTTTTGATAACATCCTGGGAACGCTTGTCACTAGCATTGAGTTCAATATACTCTGAAAACTCTTTTGCAATGATTTGGGCTAGTGTTGTTTTTCCAATGCCCGGAGGTCCAACCAATAGTAGGGGTATTTGCGGATCATTTGATTTCCACGCATTAACCCAATCAGTGATTATCTTAATCTCTTTTTTATTACCGACCACTTCTGAAAGTGTCTGCGGCCGATATTTGTCAGTCCATAACATTTCTATACCTTATAAGAATTGGGTGAGTAGTGCTTCAAGCTGTATTCTTGGGTTGGCTCCTTCCCTTATTCTGAAATCACACTCGGCTATTGCTTCAATCAAGTCCATGTAAATGTCAGCATCCATCTTTCCTTCAATGACTCTTTTGGAGACGTCCTGATAAATTTGGGTAACCATATCCTCTCCGCTGGTTCCCTGCAGAACCATTGTGTCTCTTAAAATGTTACGGGCAGCCATGAAATCACCCAGAAGTGCTTTATTTATCATATTTCCAATGTCTTGTGGTTTTGCTTTTGAAACAACTTCATAAATCGCATCTTCGGTTATCGCTTCTCCTTCTGAAGCCGCAGCCTGAAGGACATTCACTGCTTTTCTCATGTCCCCTTCAGCAAAGTAGACGATTGTATCAAGTCCTGCATCGGTGGTTTCAAATCCTTCATTTTCACAAATGAACTGCAGACGTTCCTTAATCTCTTCACCTTTAATTGGAGCGAATCTGAATATTGCACATCTTGATTGGATAGGGTCAATAATTTTTGATGAGTAATTACATGAAAGTATAAATGAAGCGGTTTTTGTATACATTTCCATTTCACGACGAAGCGCATGCTGAGCATCTTTTGTCATGTTGTCGACTTCGTCCAGGAATATTATTCTAAATGGTGCGCCAACAGGTTTCAATCTACAGAAATTCTTGATGCGGTCTCTTACTGTATCAATTCCTCTTGCATCAGAAGCATTTAATTCTAAAAAGTTTTGTCTCCAGTATTCTCCTAAAATGGATTTTACCAGTGCTAAGGCTGTGGTTGTTTTACCGACACCTGCAGGACCTGTAAACATTAAGTTAGGCATGCTTTCTTCGCCCACATATTTCTGTAATCTTGCTACGATTTGCTTTTGTCCTACGATGTCTTCTAATTTTTGTGGTCTATATTTTTCTACCCATGGTCCGCTCATTTAATCACCATTTTTTTATAGTAACATTTATGTACGATGTTGTTAAATTATTTTTTGCTTAACTTTTATTAATGTATGAAATCTAATAGAATATATAATTAAAGTGAGCATTTGATAAGTAATGTTTATTAAATTATAAAGGTGTTTATAATGAAAGGCACATGGAAACTTAAGCTAAGAATGTGGTTGACATCAATTTTAATGTTTACAATTGTTTATGCCCTTGTCATGGCTGCAGGATGGTATTTGGGAGTCCGCAGTTATATGATTTGGCTAGCTGCAAGTTTAATAATCGTATTTTTGCAGTATTGGTTTGGACCATCACTCGTAAAACGCTCTATGAATGTAAGGCCATTGTCAGAAGCCGAAGCCCCTCATATCCATCAGATGGTTCAGGAATTGGCTGACGCTGCCGGTGTTCCAAAGCCTGAAGTCGGATTGTCTGAAGTCAATATTCCAAATGCATTTGCATATGGAAGGTCAAAAAGAAGCGGCCATATTGCAATAACCCGTCCGATTTTGGGATTGCTTGATAGGGATGAATTAAGAGCGGTGCTAGGTCATGAAATGGGCCACATCCAACATAATGACATGATTGTAACTACAGTAGTAAGCGTAATTCCGATGATTTGCTACTATATTGCATTGTCCTTCATGTTTTCAGGAGACAGGGACAACGGTGCAACAATCATTATTGGAATTTTAGGATATGTTGCTTATCTTGTAGGCCAGCTATTGGTATTGTTCATTTCAAGGGTAAGGGAGTATTATGCTGATGAAGCGAGTGTCGAGTTTGGAAACAGGCCTGCAGCATTGGTATCAGCATTGTATAAATTATCCTATGGTGCTGCAAGATGCAGTGATCAGACTATTGCTGATTTGAATACAAATCGCGCATTCTTTGTCAATGACATAAATAATGCTAAACATGATATTAATGATTTCTCGCAAATAGACTTTGACGGGGATGGAAAAATATCAGATGATGAGTTAAGAAGACTTGCGAATTCAGACGTTAAAATTTCAAGAAAGAATGGGGCCATGGAAATATTATCCACTCACCCAGATTCCCTAAAAAGGGTAAAAAGATTAGCTGAACTTGAAAATTAGGTGTAATTATGAAGATGATTTTAGATGAACGTGGTAAGAAATATGTTTTAAAACAAGGTGAGGAATTTCAAAGTGACTTAGGAATTATAAAAGCGGAGGTTTTGGATAATGCCGAAGTGGGTGATGAAGTTAAAAGCCACCTTGACCACACATTTAAAATCATGAAGCCTAACATCAACGATTTCATTGACATAATGGATAGGAGATGTTCAATTCTTATTCAAAAGGACATTGGACAGGTTCTGGCACACACAGGTTTAGGCTCAGGCTCAAGGGTAGTCGATGCGGGAACCGGTGCCGGAGCTATTGCACTTAATTTTGGAAATGTTGTCGGACCTGACGGTGATGTTTTTACCTATGAGATTCGCGAAGACTTTGCAGAAGTCGCACAAAAGAACATCGACAGGTTCGGAATAACCAACATCCATGTTAAAAACCAAAACATTAAGGACGGAATCGATGAAGATAATATTGATTTGGTCTTTTTAGACTTGCCAAAGCCATTTGAGATATTTGAAGAGGTCTGGGATGCATTAAACGTTGGAGGATGGCTTGCAGTTTATGCGCCATATGTCGATCAGGCGGAAATATCCTATCGCATTGCAAAAAAACTAGGATTTTTTGACATTGAGATATTCGAAACATTGGAACGTGGCTTGGAGGTCAGACCGCAGGGAGTAAGGCCAAAGACACGTATGGTGGGTCATAGCGGTTATCTGGTGTTTGCAAGAAAATTATAACTGTTTTTTTTTAAATTCATATATTTTTTACCAGTAAAAAAAAGAAAAAGAGTTGGAATAATTTAATTATTCCATGAATAAAGCTGGTTTGTAAGGCATTGCATTTTTAGCCTTGTTTTGCGGGTCGTATGAATCGTCGGTATGGATGATTACTTCATTTCCACATTCTTCTTTGATGTAGTCTAATGCATCAGTTAAAATCTCTTCTTCGTTGATTTTACCAATGTATCTTGTTTTTGTTATTTCCTTACCGATTTTTTTAGCTACCATAGCTATTTCCTTTTTGTCATCGTAGATGTTAGCTCCGATAGCTCTGCCCATAATTTGGCCGATGTCAGGCTTTCCAACCTCATCAGCTATTTTGTAGAGGTCCCATTTCCAATCAGGAGCAAGGTAAATGTGGACTTTTTCAACATCGTCTCCAACCATTTGCTTGATGTGTGCAATGTCTTTAATGATATTTTCCACCAGCTCTTCTGATTTTTCGATTTCAGGACTTACAAGCTCTTCGTCATATTCAGGCCATGATGCTTCGCTCACAAAGCCTTTTCCACCATAAGTTGCCCATAACTCTTCTGAAGTGTGTGGTGTAAATGGTGCTAAAAGTCTAATCCAAGCTTCAAGCACTGTTGATAAAACGTAAATTACTGCAGGATCCTTATCGTCAATGATATGTTTCACACGGTACAGGTAGTGGTCAACATCCTTTTTAAGTAAGAATAATGCGTTTTGCAAAGCTTGTCTGGTTTGGAAGACTTCTAAAGCTTCGGTTGATTTCTTGATATGTTCGTTAAGTTGGCTAATCATCCATAAGTCAATGGTACGGATCAATTCAACTTCTTCGATGTTGCTTAAATCCAACTCGGAGCCTTTGATTTCTTCAACTCTAGCTGCAAATTCTCTAAACCATTCAAGTCTTCTTTTTGTTCCGAGAACTTCTTTTTCTCTCCAATCGAAGTCTTGCCATGGTTCTGCGGAAGCCATCAGGAATAATCTTACAACATCGGCAGTGTAATCTTTAATCGCATCTTTCAAGAGAATTACATTACCTTTTGATGATGACATTTTGTTTCCTTCCAAAAGACCCATTCCAAACACTACGGTTCCTTTTGGCCATTTTTCTTTTGGATAGATTGCGCTGTGTGCAAACATTAAAAAGCTTAAATGGTTACCTACAAGGTCTTTTGCGGATAGTCTCCAGTCTAACGGATACCAGTAATTGAATTCGTCCTGGATTTCTTTAACTTTATCTTCAGGAACTGTGATTTCACCTGAATCTTTGTTCAATAATACTTTATCAAAGAAAGCGAGGTTTAAATCATCCGGATCCATGTCTCTTAAATATTTGGCAATTGTATAATAGGACATGTAAATTGTGGAATCGGTTAAAGGCTCGATTAACCATTGGTTGTCCCAAGGAAGTCTTGTTCCAAGCCCCACTTTTCTGGAACATGCCCAGTCGTCTAGCCAGTTAATGTAATAGTCAAAGTTATTTTTAAGTTCATGCGGAATTATGGTTTCCCCTTCAAGGACTTCAAGGGTTTTTTCGGTCCATTCTTCATCACCATATTTCATGAACCATTGGTCATCCATGATTTTAACGACACAATTGTTACCGCATCTGCATATTACAGGCCTTTCAGCGAAATCGTACATGATTGCAGCCATGTTCTGGGAGATTAATTTTTCTTTTAACTCTTCACGGGCAAAGCGAACTTTCATGCCTCCAAAGTCAGGTATTGATTCGATGATTGTACCTTTACTGTGTTGCTGTTTGTACAGTTCATTGGTTGCCTCATGTAATTTTTCATCGTTTTGGTCGGTAATTCCAAGCCTTTCGATTATGTCGGCAGCAGGAATTTCCCCATATCCCTTAAGGGTACAAACAGGAATTGGATGAACATTTTCAACGATGCCTTCCAGATTGTATTTGGCTATTAATTCGTCATTGTTTTTTAAATCTTGAAGTGCAATGTAGTCTGCAGGTGCATCTGCAGGTTCGGAGAATACTACTCCACTTCCGTATGATGCGCTTACAAAGCTTGCAGGGAAAATTGGGATTTCATTTCCTAAAAATGGATTTGTAGCCATTTTTCCAATTAAATCGTTAGGGTCAATTTCTTCGATTATGTCCAAATCTTTAATTTGATTTTTTAAATTATAGTGAGCTTCTTTTGTAATAACCCATTTTTCTCCGTCAGCATTAACTAAAACGTATTCCACATCAGGATTTAACCAAATGTTGGTTGCACCAACGATGGTTTCAGGCCTTAAGGTTGCTGTTACAAGGATTTTATCTTCAATTGGGAATTTTAAAAGTGTAAGTTCATTAACGCCTACTCCTTCACCTTCAAGCAAATCGTGGTCTCCAACAGGGTTGTCACAGTTCGGACAGTATTTTACAGGGTGTTCTCCTTTTGCAACCAATCCCTTTTCATGCAATGTTGTAATTTGCCATTCAATGAATTTCCTGTAGGTTGGATCAATTGTCCTAAATTCCCTTCTCCAATCGATGGAATAACCCATTTCATCCATTACTTCGTGATATTCGGTAGAGAAGTATTTCACGATGAATTCAGGTTCTTCTAGTTTTGGTAAAGTTTCTTTAGGAACGCCATGTACCCTGTGGTACAGGTCAAGTGTCCATGGGTCTTTTCTTTTAATTCTGTCAGCTATTCCGATAACAGGCGCACCGGTTACGTGCCATGCCATTGGGAATAATACATTATATCCTTCCATTCTTTTAAATCTTGCATAAACGTCAGGTACTGTATAAGTACGACCATGACCAATATGCATTGCTCCACTAGGGTATGGAAAAGCAACGGTAAGGTATAATTTTTCTCTTTCATCAGGGTTAGATTCAAATATTTTTGCATCAGCCCATTTTTTCTGCCATTTCTTTTCAATATTTTCGCTCACTAAATCACCTTTATAAGGTTGTTTTTAAAGGAATTTCAGGAACTTTACTTTTGTGTTCGCTCCTTTTGATTTTTGTTATAATCATATCAACGTCATCAGCTG
>JAEIGA010012673.1_pt1 | contig 12805 bp, 11 predicted proteins | sample 9270691 | NCBI WGS metagenome assembly JAEIGA01 (sample SAMN17057246, study PRJNA624740) | gut metagenome | biome: biome; isolation source: fecal sample | host: Bos grunniens | place: China: Xizang | collected 2019 | reverse complement strand
TTCGATCGGAACATCCGCTTCCGCATCGACGATCTCGATCTGACCCACGGAGACCACGGGACAATGCTTCTGCCGGAAGATCAGGTCCTCATGGCGATCAAGATCCCCGGCTCCGCTCCTCTGTGGCTCGCGCACATTCTCAGCGAACTCGGCATCTTCTCGAACTCCTTCTCGAAATACGGAAGGTGTTACCAGAAGGTCTTTGAGGAACTGCGTAGACGCAGGCTCTATACTACGACGATTACGGAGGTCGACCAAAGTGCTTGATATGTTTACCCCAACGACAATGTCAACGGGCCATTCTGTGATTTGTATCCTGCTGGCATTGGTGTTGGGTATCGGAACTGCAGGAGTATTCTCGTTCAAATACCGTCATACCGCCTCTATGGCCCTGACCCTGGCCATCATGCCAGCTTCCATCGGTCTGGTCATCATGCTGGTCAACGGCAACATCGGAGCCGGTGTCGCTGTCGCAGGCGCGTTCGCCCTGGTCCGTTTCCGGAGTGTTCCCGGAACCGCGCGTGAGATCGCCGCTATTTTCGCGGACATGGCCATCGGCCTGGCCTGCGGTATGGGAGAACTCCTGCTGGCGATCATCTTCTTCGGCATCATGTCCGTGGTCGTCATCGGTCTGACCCTGTTGGGCTTCGGTGAGCGGGCGAGCAAAATGCGGACGCTCCGCATCACCATCCCGGAGGAACTCGATTACAACGAGCTGTTCGACGACCTCCTGAAGCGCTATACCATCCACCATGAGCTGGTCCGTGTGAAGACCACCAACATGGGAACGCTGTATGAACTCTACTTCGAAGTCATCCTGAAGGACGAGAGCAAGTCGAAAGAGTTTCTCGACGCCCTCCGCTGTCGCAACGGCAACCTGACCGTTTCCATCGGCCGCGTCGTCGAAAAGAACACACTGTAAACCAAATAATGCGGCCGGGAGTTGGTTCCCGGCCGTCTTTTTATGTTATAATCTCTGCGGATTGGTAATCAATGCATTTTTTAGGAGGTATTCTATGTCCTGTAACTGCAAGAAACCCGGAACGGGCGGCGAACGCTATGTTCCGGTCGAAGAACGCACGGGCGATGTATCAGTCGTCTATTTCACGAGAGACCTGTCTGCCGAAGGCCTGAGAAAAGCCTATGCCAAAGTGGCGGATGGCCTCGACGGCAAACTGGCCGTCAAGCTCCACACCGGCGAGCCGAACGGCCCGAACATCATTCCGCGCCCCTGGGTGAAGGAGCTCCTGGAGAAGGACCTGCCCGGCGCCACCGTCGTCGAGACCAATACGTTCTATGACGGCGCCCGCCTGACCACCGAGGACCACCGCAAGACGCTCGAGACCAACGGCTGGACCGCGTTCACGGAAGTCGACATCATGGATGAGGACGGCAATACACTGTTGCCCGTCAAAGGCGGCAAATGGTTCGAGAACATGTCGGTCGGCACCCACATGCTGGACTACGACTCCTTCCTGGCGCTCACCCATTTCAAGGGCCATGTCATGGGCGGCTTCGGCGGCTCCAACAAGAATATCGGCATCGGCTGTGCCTCCGGCAACGAGGGCAAGAAGTGGATCCACCAGAAAGAGGGGTCCGACGACATGTGGTCCATCGCCGAAGAAGAACTCATGGAGCGCATGGCGGAGTCCACGAAGGCCACCATCGACTACTTCGCGGGCCACATCTCCTATGTCAATGTCCTGCGGAACATGTCCGTCTCCTGCGACTGTGAAGGCGTTGCCGCGGCTCCTGTCGTCACGCCGAACATCGGCATCCTCGCGTCCAAGGACATCGTGGCCATCGACAACGCGTCTGTCGACCTCGTTTACGCTCTCTCGGAGGAGGACCATCACGACCTCGTGGAACGGATGGAGACCCGTCACGGCCACCGTCAGCTGACCTATATGAAGGAACTCGGCATGGGCAACGACAAGTATGTGCTCATCGACCTCGACAACGGGGAAGCGGAGATCCTTCCCGCCGACGCGGTCACGCATGTCGTCCCGTTCGAAGGCTGAACAAAAAAGAAAAGACCCGCCTGAAAAGGCGGGTTCTTTTGTTTATAGCTTTGCTCTGTCGTTGACCGACTTGACGAACGCGCGGTCCATCTTGTCGACCCGGCGGTCGTAGGTGATGAGACCGTTGATCTCGCCCTCGACATCGGACAGCTGCGTGAAGACGCAGGCAGAGAGCCCTCGCGGGATGTTATCGATGATGCGCTTCTCATAGATTTTCTTATACGCCCGCTGGAGACGCCACTTCGTGAAGTACATGCGGTATCCGAAGGGGATAGCATCGCTCTTCATGTGGCCCTGGACGGGGCGGGAGAAGCCGCCGAACTCCGAGAGGAGGTAGCAGCGCGGGTCCTTCGGCACCCAGATGGGGGTGAAGTAGATGTGCTTCGAGACGAAGTCGCCGGTGCCCTGGTCGTGCCAGCCGCTGGTACGGTCGATGGTCCGGGTGGGGTCCTGCGCGGCGATGGCTTCCGAAATGCGGTCGGAGTCGAACTGGCCCCAGCCCTCGTTGAAGGGGACCCACATGGCCAGAGAGACGACATTTTTCAGAAGGTCTACGGTCTCGAAGGTCTCGCGCTCGAACTCGGCGCGGCCCGCGGCATCGGAGCGCGCGAACAGCTTGTATGCCGTGGCGGTGTTGTCCTTGAACATGATGTTCAGGAAGGGGAGGACCGCGATCATCAGCGGGTTGTAGGCCCCGCCGCCGTTGACCATGTCCTGCCAGACCAGGATGCCCATCTTGTCACAGTGATAGTACCAGCGGAGCGGTTCGATCTTGATATGTTTGCGGACCATGGTGAAGCCCATGTCCTTCAGCAGTTTGATGTCGTCGACCATGGCCTCTTCGGTGGGCGGCGTCAGCAGCCCGTCGGGGTAATAGCCCTGGTCGAGGACGCCGTTGTGGAAGTAGGGTTCGTTGTTGAGCCACAGCCGGGAGATGCCGTTCCTGTCGGGCCCCACCGAGAACTTCCGCATGCCGAAATAGGACTGTACGGTGTCGGCGATGAGTCCGTTCGAGTTGACGGCGGTCACGGAGAGGTCGTACAGGAAGGGGTGTTCCGGCGACCAGAGTTTGGCGTCTTTCATGGGGACGGAGAGGACTTCTCCGGTCTTTCCTCTGACTTCGGCGATCTGCTTTCCGCCGTCCAGGACCTGAAGGGTGACATTCGGCGACGCGCCGGTGACCGTGACGCGGAGGACTTCCTCATCGATGTCGGGGACCAGCAGAAGGTCTTCCACATAGCCCTTGTTCACGCTCTCCATCCACACGGTGCCCCAAATGCCGGACTGGCCGGGATACCAGATGCTGCCGGGCTTCGAGACCTGTTTTCCGCGGGCGATGTACGACCGGTCGGTGGGGTCCAGGACTTTCAGCGTCAGGACGTTTTCTCCCTCACGGAGGAACTCCGTCACATCGAAGGTGAAGGGGAGGAAGCCGCCTTTGTGCGTGCCGAGGTCCCTGCCGTTCAGCGCGACCTCACAATAGTAGTCCACCGCGGTGAAATGCAGCAGGGTGATCTCTTTCAGGAATGCTTCGTCGACCGAGAATACTTTCCGGTAATAGAGCGCGTCGGTCTCCCCGACGGGCTTTTCCACACCGGAGAGCTGCGTCTCGGGGGAGAAGGGGACCAGGATGGTGCCCTGATAGTCCTTCAGCGTCTCGCGCTCGGACAGGATGGCGTAGTCCCAGGGGCCGTTCAGGCAGAGCCAGCCGTCCCTCTGAAGCTGGGGACGGGGGTACTCGGAAAGCGGCATGGAACGGTCGACGGTCTGGGTATACTTCGAATTGAGGTTCATGATCACAGTCCTCCTTTGGCTCTATTCTAAACCAAAGACAGTGAATCGCCAAACTTTTTATAATGTACTTAAAATTAGGGGTTGTATTTTTATGGGAAAGCTCTATAATAGTTTTAGCACTCAGAAAGAAAGAGTGCTAAACCACGGTAATAATTTCAATTCACGATACAGGAGGAACCTATCATGACCATCAAACCAGTAGCAGACAGAGTGCTCATCAAGACTGTCGAGGCAGAGGAGACCACCCAGAGCGGCATCCTTCTCGCAGCGGCTGCCCAGGAAAAACCCCAGATCGCGGAAGTCATCGCCGTCGGCCCCGGCGGAATGGTGGAAGGCGTCGAAGTGGGCATGTTCCTGAAGCCCGGTGACAAAGTCATCGTCGGCAAGTACACCGGCACCCAGGTCAAGGTCGGCCAGGACGAATACACCATCGTCCGTCAGTCCGACGTCCTCGCCATCGTGGAATAAGCATTCGAATATCATATAAAAGAGGTAAGTTATCATGGCAAAACAGATCATTTTCGGCGAAGAGGCCCGCAAGGCCCTTCAGACCGGTATCGACAAACTGTCTGACACGGTCAAGATCACCCTCGGTCCCAAGGGCCGCAACGTGGTCCTGGACCGCAAATACGGCGCGCCGCTCATCACCAATGACGGTGTGACCATCGCTAAAGAGATCGAACTGGAAGACGCGTTCGAGAACATGGGCGCCCAGCTCGTCAAGGAAGTCGCCACCAAGACCAACGACATTGCCGGCGACGGTACCACCACCGCCACGCTGCTGGCGCAGGCTCTGGTCCGGGAAGGCATGAAGAACGTTGCCGCCGGCGCCAACCCCATGGTCGTCAAGAAGGGCATCCAGGCCGCTGTAGACGCTGCCATCGAGTCCGTCAAGGAGAACGCCAAACCGGTCTCCAGCTCTGCGGATATCGCCCGGGTCGCCACCGTCTCTTCCGCCGATGAATACGTGGGTCAGCTCATTGCCGACGCCATGGACAAAGTCTCTTCCGACGGCGTCATCACCGTCGAGGAGTCCAAGACAGCGGAAACCACCTGCGATGTCGTCGAAGGCATGCAGTTCGACCGCGGCTATCTGTCTCCCTACATGGTCACCGATACCGAGAAAATGGTCGCCGAGATCGAAGACGCCCTCATTCTCATCACCGATAAGAAGATCACCAACATCCAGGAGATCCTCCCGCTGCTCGAGACCATCGTCAAGACCGGTCAGAAGCTCGTCATCATCGCGGAGGACATCGAAGGCGAAGCCCTCGCCACGCTGCTCCTGAACAAGATCCGCGGCACCTTCACCTGCGTTGCCGTCAAGGCCCCCGGCTTCGGCGACAGACGGAAGGAAATGCTGCAGGATATCGCCATCCTCACCGGCGGAACGGTCATCACCTCCGACCTCGGTCTGGAGCTGAACACCACCACGGTCGACCAGCTCGGCCGCGCTTCCCAGGTCAAGATCTCCAAGGATGACACCATCATCGTCAAGGGCGCCGGCGCCAAAGACCAGATCGCTGCCCGTGTCGAGCAGATCAAGGCCCAGATCGAGACCTCCACGTCCGACTACGACAAAGAGAAACTCCAGGAACGCCTTGCCAAACTGGCCGGCGGTGTCGCGGTCATCCATGTCGGTGCCGCGACCGAGACCGAGATGAAGGAGAAGAAACTCCGTATCGAAGACGCGCTTGCCGCTACCAAGGCTGCCGTCGAAGAGGGAACGGTCGCCGGAGGCGGCACGGCCCTCATCAACGCCATTCCCACCGTCGCCGCTCTTCTTGAGAAAGAAGAGGACGCGGACATGGCCACCGGCATCAAGATCGTCCTGAAGGCCATCGAAGAGCCGGTCCGCCAGATCGCGAAGAACGCGGGCCTCGAAGGTTCCGTCATCATCGACGCCATCAAGAAGTCCGACAAGGTCGGCTATGGCTTCGACTTCGCCACCGAGCAGTATGTCGACATGTTCGAAGCCGGCATCCTGGACCCCGCAAAGGTCACCCGTTCCGCGCTGCAGAACGCGGCTTCCGTCGCCGCCATGGTCCTGACGACCGAGTCTCTGGTCGCCGACAAGCCGGACCCCGCCGCCGACGCCGCGCAGGCTGCCGCCATGGCAGCCGCTGCCCAGGGCGGAATGTATTGAGCATAATGTAATCGAAAAACAGTCCTCTTCGGAGGGCTGTTTTCGGTTTTTTCCCTTGCGTTCGCCCTTCCGTTGTTTTATAGTATTAAACTAATAAAGCATTTTAGAAAGTAACAAGGAGTGGTTTACGATGATTTGGAACCCGTCCAAAGAGTGTATGGACCGCGATCAGCTGCATGAACTGCAGAGCGCTCGTCTGAGAAAGATCGTGGAACATATCTACTATGGCAACGAGTACTATCGAAACAAGATGCAGGAAGTCGGCCTGGAGCCCACGGACATCAAGGGCATTGAGGACCTTTCCAAGCTTCCGTTTACCACCTATGAAGACCTGCGGAACACCTATCCCTTCGGCATGCGGTCTGTCCCCATGTCCCAGTGCGTCCGTCTGCAGTCTTCCTCCGGCACCACCGGCAAACCGAAGATCGCCCTCTACACCCGGAAAGATGTCGACATCTGGTCCGAAGGCGTGGCCCGTTCCATGGCCATGGCCGGTGTGACGGAAGACGACATCGTGCTGGTCTCTTACGGCTACGGTCTCTTCACCGGCGGTCTGGGCGCCCATTACGGCGCTGAAAAACTCGGCGCTCTGGTCATTCCTATGGGCACCGGCAACACCAAGAAACTCATCGACATGATGATCGACTGCAAAGCCACGGTCATCTGCTGTACGCCTTCCTACCTTCTGCACATCGCCGAAGAACTCGAGGCCCAGGGCAGAGTCGGGGAGATCTCCCTGCGCTGCTCCATCAACGGCGCCGAGCCCTGGTCCGACGAGATGCGGGAGCAGATCGAGAAACGCCTCGGCATCAAGGCCTATGACATTTATGGTCTGACCGAGATTTCCGGCCCCGGCGTCGCCACTGACTGCGACTACCACAAAGGTCTCCACATCTGGGAAGACCATTTCCTGCCGGAAGTCATCAATCCCGAGACCGGCGAACAGCTGCCGGAGGGCTCCGAAGGCGAACTGGTCATCACCACGCTGACCAAAGAGGGCCAGCCCCTCATCCGTTACCGTACCAGAGACATCACCCGTCTCGAGTATGACAAGTGCCCCTGCGGCCGCACCATGGCCCGCATCCAGCGCTTCAAGGGACGTTCCGACGACATGCTCATCATCAAGGGCGTCAACGTCTTCCCGTCCCAGGTGGAAGCCGCCCTGCTCAACGTCGACGGCGTCACCCCGAACTACTTCATGACGGTCGACCGTGTCGGCAACTCCGACACCCTCGAAGTGGCCGTCGAAGTCGAAGACCGTTTCTTCTCCGATGACATGTCCGAACTGGAGGCCCTCAGCGCGAAGGTCAAGAACCAGCTGAAGTCCGCCATCGGCCTCAACGCGAAAATCAAACTGGTCGAGCCCAACGGCCTGGAACACAGCCAGGGCAAGACCGTCCATGTTCTCGACAAGAGAAAACTCTACGACTAAGGAGGAACCACCATGACCGTCAAACAGTTATCTGTCTTTCTGGAAAACCGGGAAGGCCGTCTGCAGCAGATCTTCAACATCCTGAAAGAGGCGAACGTCAACGTGGTCTCCGTCAGTATCGCAGAGACTTCCGACTACGGCATCGTCCGCATGATCGTCTCCGATGTCGACGGCGCGCTGGCTGCGCTGAAAGCCAAGAACATCACGGCGAAGGTCGTCGATGTCCTGGCCGTCAACATCTCCCATGAGGTGGGCAGCCTTTCGACGCTGCTGAACGCCATTGCCGAAGCCGGTATCAACATCAAGTACATGTACGGCCTCTCGACAGGGGACACGGGCGCCTCCATCGCCTTCAAGACCGACGACCTGGAGGGCACCGAAAAAGCGCTGGCTCCGCTGAATGTCCAGTACTACACCCCCGAATCCCTCGAAAACGTCGAATAAACGAACCTGACGAACGCTCCGCCTTTCCGGCGGGGCGTTCTTGACTTTTCCACCTCTTTGCCTTATATTGGCTATGATTTATAGCCTTTATTAATATAAGAGGTAGCTTATGTCGAAAATTGCTTCCGCGTTCCGCGACACGAGTGAGCGGTCCGCGTTATATCCGCTTCGGCGGTTTCTGGCGAGCGATGTCTTCAGCCTCATGTTGGTGGCGCTGGCCTTTGTCTTCATCTGCTTCAACTGGATCATTCCGGGCGCGTTTGCCATGGGCATCGTCGCGTCCCTCATCCTCATCCTGTCCGACGACATCGTCTCCATTTTCCTGCCGGTCATGCTCATCGCGTCCTTCGGCATCCAGGCAGACGACTCTCTGTGGGACTATATGGCGCTGGCGCCGCTGGCGGCGTTTCCCATCTTCGCGTTCCCGTTCCACCACATCGTCTACCGGGAACGGGACAAGTCCAAAGCGAGCCGTCCCGGCGCGCTGCTGCTGCCCATGATCCTCGTGTCCATCACGAACTTCCTCGGCGGCATCGGCACCATCCCGCCGGAGTCCTATTTCAGCCCGACGTCCCTCGTCTACATGTTCGCGCTGGGCTTCATGATCGTCATCGTCTATTTCCTGGTCTATAACCATCTGGGGGCGGGGAAGAACTATACGACGCGGATCGATCTGCGCATTTCGAAAATGGCCTGTTTCCTCATGCTGTTCATCATCCTCGCGGTCGCGGAGGGCTATGTGGAGCGCTGGGCGAAGTTCATCGCCGACCCCGGCATCCTGTACTTCCAGTGGCGGAACAACGCGAGTACGCTCATCATGATGGCCATGCCGTTCGCGTTCTACATGTCGGCACGGAAGTTCCGCTATATCATTCTGCCGTTCATCGCCTACGCGGCCATGATCATGCTCGGTTCCCGGGGCGGACTCATCCTCGGCGGACTCGAGTTTATGGCGCTGCTCATTGTCGACATCATCCTGGACAAGCGGCACCGCAAACACCTGGCCGGCATTTTCGCCGTGCTGTTCTTTGGCGCGCTGTTCCTGTTCCCGCAGATCGAGCAGCTCATGGAGTATACCCTGGGCCGCATGACCGCGGCGGACCAGTACAGCATCCGTCTGGGCCTCTGGCGCCGCTCGGTGGAAGACTTCCACCGCAACCCCATCTTCGGTATGGGCCTCGGCTACATGGGCAACCGGGACATCCACCCGTCCAAGGCGGCGTCCCTCTGCTGGTATCATTCCTCGCTGCCGCAGGTGTGGGGCAGCTTCGGCATCGTCGGTCTTCTGACCTACGGCTACCAGATGATCTGCCGCTGGCGCTTCCTGACGAAGCAGCAGTCCATGTTCGGCTACACGGTCATCGCCTCGTTCCTCGGACTCGAGCTCATGTCCCTGGTCAACCCCGGCATCTTTGCCATGTTCTATCTACTCATCATCTCCATGGAGTTCTTCATCCTGGAGAAATACCGCTTCCCGGAGATCCATATGAAACTGGAAGTGGAACTGGGAGAGGGGTCCCATCTGACCTTCTCCGAAGACGCATTCCCCAAAGAAGAAGGAGCTGAAGCTTAACTTATGGGCAGTACCGGACTCATTATTGTCCTTGTCATCTGTGTGTTACTGTCGGGTTTCTTCTCGGCCTCGGAGACCGCGTACTCCAGTGCCAGTGAGATCCGCCTGAAGGCCCTGGAACAGGAAGGCAGCAAACGCGCCGCCAGAGCCCTGAAGATATTAGACGAATACGACGCGCTGCTGTCGACCATCCTTATCGGCAACAACATCGTGAATATCGGCGCCTCCGCCATTGCCACCGTGCTCTTCGTACGGGCGCTGGGCGACATCGGCGCCACCTGGTCCACCATCGTCATGACAGCTGTCATCCTGGTGTTCTCGGAAGTCACCCCCAAGTCCATCGCCAAAGAGATGCCGGAACAGTTCTCCATGTCGGTGGCCCCCGCCGTGAAGGGCCTCATGGTCCTGTTCTACCCGTTCAACAAGCTGTTCGGCTGGTGGAAAGCGCTCATCGCGAAGCTGTTCGGCGTCCAGGCGACCGAAGAGGTCACCGAGGGCGAGTTCCTGACCATGGTCGAGGAAGCGGAGAGCGGCGGCGGCATCGAGCGGGAAGACTCCGAGCTCATCCACAGCGTGCTGGAGTTCAACGACATTGAGGTCGCGGACATCTTCACGCCCCGCGTGGACATCATCGCGGTCCCGCTGCACGCCTCGAAGGAGGACGTGGTCAAAGTCTTCACGGAGAACGACGTCTCCCGTCTGCCGGTCTATGACGAGGACATCGACGACATCGTCGGCATCCTGCACATGAAAGACTTCTTTGAGGAGGTCTACACCAAAGACCGCCGTCTGGCCGACGTCATCACCGAACCTATCTTCGTGCCGCCCAGCATGAAGATCTCCCGCGCGCTCACGCTTCTGCAGCAGAAGCGCAACCACATGGCCGTGGTCTCCGACGAGTTCGGCGGCACCGACGGCATCATCACCATGGAGGACATCCTGGAAGAGCTGGTCGGGGAGATCTACGACGAGCACGACGACGTGGAGAAAGACATCGTCAAGACCGGACGGGACAGCTATATCGTCCGCTGCAGCACCGAACTGGAAGACATGTGCGAGTACTTCGGCAAAGAGGTGCCGGAGTCCGAGTCCAATACCGTGGCCGGCTGGGTCATGGAGCTCTTCGGCGAGATCCCGAAACGGGACGATGAGACGCAGTACGAGAACCTGCTCATCTCGGTCCTGAAGACGGATAACCGCCGTGTGGAGCAGATACGTGTGAGGGTTTTACCGGATGAAAAGTCTGACCATCCAGAAGAATGACGCGGACCAGCGGCTCGACAAGTTCCTCTCGAAGAACCTGCCGAACCTGCCGCAGTCCCTTCTGTACAAGTACATTCGCAAAAAGCGCATCAAGGTCAACGGCAAGCGGGCGGACATTTCGACCCGTCTGCGCGAGGGCGATGTGCTGGAGCTCTATATCAACGACGAGTTCTTTGAAAAACCGGAGCCGACCTACGACTTCCTCCACGCCGGGACGAAGCTGAACATCCTCTATGAGGATGAAAACGTCCTGGTGCTGGACAAGCCCGTCGGGCTCCTGTCCCATCCCGACGACCGGGAATACGTGGACACGCTCATCGGCCGGGTGAAGCGTTATCTCTATGAAAAAGGGGAGTACGACCCGGAGTCCGAACAGTCCTTCACGCCGGCGCTGGTCAACCGCATCGACCGCAACACCGGCGGCATCGTCCTCGCGGCCAAGACCGCGGAGGCCCTTAGGGTCCTGAACCGGAAGATGAAGGATCGGGAGATCCACAAGTTCTATCTCTGCGCGGTCCACGGAAAACCGCAGCCGGAGGCAGGCCTGCTGAAAGGGTACCTGCAGAAGGATGAGCAGAAGAACAAGGTGTTCGTCTCCCGGGACCCGCGTCCCGGCGCGAAGACCATCGAGACCAAATACCGCGTGCTCCGCTCGGAGAAGAACATGTCCCTCGTGGAAGTGGAACTCCTGACGGGCCGCACGCACCAGATCCGCGCCCATTTCGCGAGCATCGGCTGCCCGCTGGTGGGGGACGGCAAATACGGAAACAACCAGAAAAACCGGAAGCAGGGAGGACGCCGCAAGCAGTTCCTCTACTCCTATAAAACGGTCTTCGACTTCACGACCGACGCGGGTTCTCTGGAGAACCTGAACGGCAGGGTCTTTGAAGTGGAAAACGTCTGGTTTGCCGAACAGTTCCCGAACTTTCAGTAAAGAAGAGTTCGGGACTCTTTTTTTCAGCATAACAGAACATTTGTTTTGCTATTTACAATAAAAAATGGTATCATTACAATAGTTGTATCTCTAATAGAGGAAGCGATGAAATGACAACGAAGATCCTCGGCCACAGAGGGGCCAATCGCCGCGCTCCGCAGAACACGCTGCCGGCGTTTCAGGCGGCCATCGACCACGGCGCCGACGGAGTCGAATTCGACGTTCAGATGACGTCGGACGGGGTGCTGGTCATCTGTCACAACTTTACGGTGGACGAGACCTCGAACGGCACCGGTTTTGTCAACGAGCACACGTTCGAGGAACTCCGCGCGCTGGACTTCGGGTCCTGGTTCTCCGACGAGTTTGCCGGCACGAAGATCCCGACGCTGGAGGAGACCCTGGACTGCGTGAAGGATATGGAGATCCTCAATGTCGAGATCAAACACCCTACGAAGAACAAAGTGGAAGTGGTCCATAAGACCTACGACCTGGTGAAGAAAAAGGGCCTTCTGGAGAAGACCATCTTTTCGAGTTTTGACTTCGACCTCATCACCATCCTCAAACAGATCGACCCGGAGGTGCCCTGCGGCCTGCTCTACGACCCGGTCCCGGAGGAGCTGTTCGACAAGCGCCTTCTGCGCAACGAGTACCTGACGGTGGCGGAAGAGTACAAGGCGGACGCCCTGCACCCGCACTACCTGCTCACGAACTTCCCGAAGGCCTATGTCTGCCGGTGCCACGAAGCCGGCCTCATGGTCAACGTCTGGGGCATCTCGAAAGAGAGCGAACTCGAAAAGTATAAGAAACACAACCTGGATATCATCATCACCGACTGCATTTGACGAAAGGAGGGTCGTCTGTGGACCACTTTGAACTGAAGTCGAAATTCCAGCCCACCGGCGACCAGCCGGAAGCCATTGCCGCTCTGGTGGAGGGGCTGGAGAAGGGCTACAAAGAGCAGACGCTGAAAGGCGTCACCGGCTCCGGCAAGACCTTCACCATGGCCAACATCATCGCGAAGGCCAATCGCCCCACGCTCGTGCTGGCGCACAACAAGACCCTGGCGGCCCAGCTCTGCTCCGAATTCCGGGAGATGTTCCCGGACAACGCGGTGGAGTACTTCGTCTCCTACTACGACTACTACCAGCCGGAGGCCTATGTGGCGGCCACAGACACCTATATCGAGAAGGACTCGTCC
>JAEIGA010012672.1_pt1 | contig 12805 bp, 16 predicted proteins | sample 9270691 | NCBI WGS metagenome assembly JAEIGA01 (sample SAMN17057246, study PRJNA624740) | gut metagenome | biome: biome; isolation source: fecal sample | host: Bos grunniens | place: China: Xizang | collected 2019 | reverse complement strand
TTCTAGATGATGCTGTATCCATTAACCCCACTGTTGAAACTGGTACTAATCCAGCTTGTGGCATATTTTCATCGCCAGATGCTGGCCAGTTATTTGTATTATCTTTATATGCGACTTGATTAACTTTATCACCACTAGGGCCTGCTGTTGTATTTATAACATTTTCCCTAGTAAGTGTTAAAGTTTCGCTCCATTCTGCACCATTTAACGATAATTCTAAGCTATCTGCTGCAGCAATTTCGATTTCAAATGGTGATACATTAACAGCTTGTAAACCAACAAACCATGCGTATGTTGAAGCTATTAATACTACAGCGCTTAAACTTGTAACCATAACAAGATTTTTAATTCTTCTGTTATGTCTTGCATTAGCGCGTGCTTTTCTTTTTGCTTTTGGCATAAAAACATCTCACTTTCTTTACTATTTTTCGACAAATTCTGAGTTAAAATGCATATGCATCTTAATTTCTCCGCCTAAGATATTGTCAGTACATTCTGGATCGCTTCCCTCTAACCAGAAAACTATTGTATATTTTATTTTATCTCCAGGCTTAAAGTTTTCGACATGGTCCATTTTCACTAGTGTGTCAGATTCAAATGGAATAGTATGTTTTTCAGGTTGTCCATTAGCTCCTACTTTTGCATATGTTTCATATTCGCCATTTTTATATACCCTTACACGTACTGCTTCATCTACATTTTTAATGACATCATCTATTACGATTTCAGACCAATAGTCAGAAACATCATCCCCCGTATTTTCGATATAAAAACTATACGCCACATAATTTTCTCCATTATGCGAACCATCGTACTTATCTATATCTTCTGGAAGCCATTTATAAGAAATATTGTCAAAATAATTTACTGAGTCGGCATATAATTCTGATCTGAATACTTTGTAATCAGGGTCATCATAAATAATAATTTTATTTTCCATATAGAGATTTCTATCTAATGTAATACTAAAATTACCATTGTTATAAACTAAACCTACTATGCAGTAAGATAAAACTAATATTAGAAGTATGACAAGTAAAGCGAGTTTAAGAAGTTTGCTGAGTTTTCTCTCCCTATTTCGTTTATTTGCCCGAATTCTAATATCGGATTTTGATTTAATTTCTTCTACATTATTATCCATTGTATCCCTACCTTTAAATTACACTATTGCCTTATCCTATTATTCTACAATACAATTTTATTGTAACATAATCTACATAAAAGTCAATACGGTTTAGTTTATATCATATGTATAACTGTAAAAAAAAAAATGTCAATTAATGACAAGTTTTTTTAATATTATATATATTTTAATTATTTTATTTTTTGTTTTATATCTTGATAACAAGGGATTTGATTTTTTATAGTTCTATTTTCATTTTTTATTAATGTGCTTAAATTTTTCTTATTATTAGTAAACATATTAATTCTTTTTTCATTGTTTTTTATTTCTTCTTTATATGAGCAAATGTCTTTGCATAACACCTCATAATTTGTATTTTTAATTAGTTTCTTAAGGTTTTTAGTTTTATTAGTATAAACTAATGCTTCTATCAATGAAAAGCATGTAAGACTAGTAAAAATTGAAATTGAAGCAAATGCTGTAGGATTTATTATAGCAATAAGTGTAGATAATAAAGTTGTTCCTACTGATAATAAAATTGTCTTAATTATACTTAGTTTTTTTTCAGTTTTAAAAATTTCTTCACTTTTATCAATTTGATTTTTAACTGTATTTAATTTATCTAATTTACAATTGTTTTTTCTAATATTACTTTTACACTCTTCTATTTTTTCGTCTAATATTTGAATTATGATATCTATATCGTTTAATTTTTCAAGTTTATTCATAATTTAATCCTTTCTAGGATACCATTTATAGCATCTTTTCTTGACTTATACTCGTTATATTTATATTTTTGTACATTTTTTTTAGACATAAAATGTACTGTCGTTGAAAGACATTGCATATCATATATGATAAATATATAAATGTCAATTTTATCAAGCCATAATTCATCTTTTACTATATTAGTCATTATTTTAATAGTATCAAAATCTTTACCATAAACTTGAACATAACTAGAAGCAATAATTTTATTTTTATAATTTAATTTTTTATATCCAGTAAAAGCAGCATCTCTTAGATTATTAAGTGGTGTTAAACAAAGTCCGTCTTTATAAATTTTTTCATAATCTAAATTATTATCTTTAATAATTTCAAGTGTTTTAGCAATATCTATTTTTCTTGTTTTACTTGAATTAAAAGAAGCTGTATCAACCATATTAGCTAAAACTATCAATTCTAAATCATTTTTATCAAAAATATCTGGATTTAAATCATAAATAATCATAGCAGTAGAAGAAGCATTTTTATTTATATAATATTCAGGTGTATTTTTTAAAATCTCGTTATGATGATCAATGATTCCAATTACATTAGGTGCAAAATTATTATTTGTATGATCAACTAAAAAAAACAGATTATCATTTTTGGTCAAATTTCGTCTGTATTTTTTCATGTCAATATTATATTTTTTTAATAATTCATATGTTTCAAAGTCTAAATATGGATCTGGAATCACAAATTCAGCGTCATAATTATAGTAGTTTAAAAGTTTCTTCATTAATATGCCACTAATAACAGCATCAACATCAGGATTTTTATGTCCTAAGATTGTAATTTTATCCATCCTATCACCTATTTTTATTATATCAAAAAAAAAGATAGATAACTATCTTTTATATTATGATTGTTGTTCACCCTTATTTTTGAATTGTAACACAATTGGTGTTCCTTCAAAATTAAATGATTCTCTTATTTTATTTTCTAAGTATCTTTCATATGAGAAATGAATTAATCCTTTACTATTTACTTGAATATTAAATGTTGGTGGACAAGTTGCAGCTTGATTTGCAAAATAAATTTTTAAACGTTTACCTTTGTATGTTGGTGGTAGGTTTAAATTATAAGCATCTGTTATAACATCATTTAAAACTGATGTTTTTACTTGTCTATTAGCATTTTCATATGCTTTTAATACTTCAGGCATTAATGTATGTATTCTTTTCTTTGTTTTAGCTGATAAGAATACAATTTTAGCATAAGGCATAAATTGGAAATTAGCTTTAATTTCATTTTTAAATTTTTTCATTTCTTCATCTTTGTTTTCAATAGTATCCCATTTGTTAACTACAATAACAACTGCTTTTCCAGCTTCAATAGCATATCCTGCAATGTGTTTATCATGTTCAATAATACCTTCACTAGCATCTATGACAATACAACATACATCTGATCTATCAATAGCTTTCATTGATCTTAATAAACTAAATTTTTCAACATTTTCCCAAATTTTTCCACGTTTTCTCATTCCAGCTGTATCTATTACTACATATTCTTCTCCGTGATAATTAAATGGCGTATCAACAGCATCTCTTGTTGTTCCTGCTACATTTGAAACAATAACTCTTTCTTCATTTAAAATAGCATTAACTAAACTACTTTTTCCTACATTTGGTCTACCAATAACTGAAAATTTGATTCTATTGTCTTCTTCTTCTTCCGTAAATTCATTAAAATCTTTAGTTATTTCATCTAGTAAATCTGTAATACCGATATTTTGTTCACCACTTACTGTTATAAAATTAGAAAAACCTAATTCATAGAAATCATAAATGTTTTCTTTAATTTGCTTACTATCACATTTATTAATTGCAACAATAACAGGTTTATTTGATTTCATTAATATATCTCTAACAGCAAAATCATTTGATGTTAATCCTTCTTTACCATCTAAAACTAATACTACAATATCAGCTTCTTCAATAGCAAGTTCAGCTTGAATTTTTATTTCATCATTAAAATGTTCGTCTCCTAGATCAATTCCTCCAGTATCTATTAAATGAAATTTATAATCTCTATATGATACTGAACCATAAATTCTATCTCTAGTAATACCTGGAGTATCTTCAATAATTGATATTTTTTTCCCTACTAATCTATTAAAAATAGTAGATTTACCAACATTTGGTCTACCAACTAGTGCTACTACTGGTTTTTTCATTATTATCACCTCTATTAAATTATATCATAAATTTAATGACTAGAGTATTATATCAAATAAGTTTTAAATGTCAATAATTTTACCTTTGTCTATATTTGTATATAAAATATTATTATTATCATTAATTTTATTATCTATTTTTTTATAAATTTTATTGTTATAAAATATATTGTTTTTTTCAATTTCATCTGTTTCAATATAAAAATTGGTATCATATTCTTCTATTTCTAAATTTATATTGTAAGAATAATAGTCAATAGCAGTTTTATTAATTTCCATGACAGTACCATAATTTAAATCTTTATATAAAGTTACATAAAAATAGCCATTATCAGTATCTAGGTCGTATAAATCATTTAACTTGCAAAATACTTTTTTTATATATTCTTCTAAATCATTATCATAAGATATGTATTCTTTAATTATATAGGCTATAAAATTATTATCGTCTATTATTTCTATTCTCATTTTATCACCTATTTATTGTATGAAAAAAGAACTTACATAGTTCTAGTTATTTTTTTCATTACTTCGTCTTTACCTTGTTTTGTAACATTAGAGAACATAATGAAGTCATCACCTACAACTAAGTCAAGTTCATTTAATATTTGATTTCGATGTTTTGTATGTTGAGTAATTCCTATTTTATCTGTTTTTGTTGCAATTATTGTAACTGGAATTTTATAATGTTTTAAAAAGTTATACATCATAATATCATCTTTTGTTGGCTTGTTTCTAAAATCAACAAGCATAAATACGTTTTTTAAATCTTTTCTATTTGTTAAATAGTCTTCCATCATTAAACCGAATTTTTTTTGTCTTTCTTTACTTAAATTAGCAAATCCATATCCTGGAGCATCAACTAAATAAAATTCATTATTTACTAGATAAAAATTTATTGTTTGAGTTTTTCCTGGATTTGAAGATGTTCTTGCAAAGTTTTTTCTATTAATAATTGTATTTATAAAACTACTTTTACCTACGTTTGATCTTCCAACTAATAAATATTCTGGTTTATTATCTGTAGGAAATTGACTACGTCTAACTGCGCTTATTGTCATATCTACTGATGTTATTTTCATAAAATCACCTTTTCTATTTTTCTTTTGGGACTATTAAAAAAAGTCCTCCTGCAATATATAAAAGTATTAAGTTAAAAACTATAGTTGGCAAATTATATATGTAACTATCTATAAAAAAATATAATAGAAATATTACAGGTGTTGATATTAGTATCCATTTTCCAAGTTTTTGTTTCATATTATCACCTATTTAAATTATAACATATTTTCTATCATTTTTTTTAATTCTTTTACTGCGTCTTCTTCTTTTACTTTTTTTATTATTTTACCTTTATTAAATAAAACTACCTCTCCTATGCCTCCAGCAATGCCCACATCAGCATGACTTGCTTCTCCTATACCATTTACACTACATCCCATTACTGCAACTGTAAGAGGCTTATTAAGCGTATCTACATATGGTTCTATTTCTTTAGCATATTTTATTAAATCTATTCTTGTTCTACCACAAGTAGGACAACTAATTAATTTCGCTTTATTTAGTAAATTACATGTTGATAATATCTCTTTAGCTACTTTAATTTCTAATGAAGGGTCATCTGTTAACGATACTCTTATTGTATTTCCAATTCCACAATTTAAAACTGTTCCAATACCTATACTAGATTTAACTGTACCAGCCATAAGTGTTCCAGCTTCTGTTACACCAACATGTAAAGGATAATTAAACTCTTTACTTGCTAATTTATAAGCTTCAATTGTCAAATTAGTATCTGAAGCTTTTAATGAAATACAAATATCATAAAATTCTAAATCTTCTAAAATTTTAACATGTCTTCTAGCACTTTCAATCATTGCTTTAGCAGTAACACCATATTGTTCTAAAATATCTTTTTCTAATGATCCACCATTTATTCCAATTCTTATTGGAATATTATTTTCTTTACATTTTTCTACTACTTTTTTAATCTTAGTAATTGAACCTATATTTCCAGGATTTATTCTTATTTTATCAATTCCTGAATTAATTGATTCAAGTGCTAATTTGTAATCGTAGTGAATATCAGCAACTAAAGGAATACTTACTCTTTTTTTAATTTCTTTAATTGCTTTAGCATCTTCTATATCTAATACTGCTAATCTAACAATTTCACATCCTAATTCTTCTAGTTTATTAATTTGTTTTACAGTATTATCTATATCTTTTGTTTTTGTATTTGTCATTGACTGTATTACTACGTGATTATTTCCTCCAATTAAAACATTTCCAACTTTAATTTGTTTTGTTTCACTTCTCATAAAATCAACCTCAATGCATATTATAACAAAAAAATAATGCTTTTTAGCATTATTCTTCATCATTTCTTAATTTTTTCATTTTTTCTTCTATTTCTTTTTTTCTTTTGTTATATGCTTTTTTATCTAATAAAAACTTGTTATGAACATATTTAATGATGGCACCTTCTTCAATATCATCTGGCATAGAATCTAAATTAAATTCATACATTTCTTCAGTTTTTAAATTTTGACATAATACAATGTTTTTCTCAATTCTATCTACTGCAAATTTCATATTAATTCTCCTAACCGTTTATACTTTCATCAATTTTTTTGACATCAAGTTTATTACCATCTGTTTTTATTATAATTGTTTTATCTAAATCTGTTCTATAAATTTCTGTGTTTTTAAGTTTATCAAGCGTTTTTTTACTTGGGTGTCCATATTTATTATCTTTACCAACTGATATAATAGAAATACTTGGATTAACCTTATTTAAAAATTCGTCTGTTGTACTATATTCAGAACCATGATGACCAACTTTTAAGACGTCAACTTTTATATTTTTATCAAGCATTTTTTCTTCTGATACATCAGTAGCATCACCTGTAAATAGGAAACTTTTATTTCCAAAAGTCATTTTTAAAACAATTGAAGTATTATTTAAATCTTTTGTATCAGTACCTAAATATATTGTTTCAAATTTAGCACTTCCTAAATTAAAAGTACTACCTATTTTAGGAACAGTATATTTTAAATTTTTATTTGCTAATGCATCTAAAACATTTTCAAATGTTTTTGTTGTTGTCATTGCATCAGGCATATAGTATTTTCCTACATTAAAACTATTAATTACCTCATCAATTCCACCAATATGATCTTCATGAGGATGAGTTCCTACAACAAAATCTAATGTTGTTATTCCTAAATTTTTAATATAATTGACGATATCATCGCCATCACTAGAATTACCTGCATCAATTAAACCGGCTTTATCCTCGGTTAATATCAAAATACTATCAGCTTGTCCTACATCTAAAAAATGTACTTCTAATGTTTCATTTAATACTTTTTCTATTTTTCCTTGATTTTTTTCTTCTTTGTTTGTTTCAATTGTTGTTTCTTCTAAATCACCACTTAAAAATGTATATAAAATTACAAATACAAAAACGATAATTGATGATAATGTTTTTTTAAATTTCTTCATATTAACCTACTTCCTTCTTTAATTATAGCATATAAAAAAGACTTATAAAAGTCTTTACATTTCTTCTAAAGCTTTATCAAGCTTTTTATCATATAAATATGATCTTATCATAAGAATAATAACTATAATTAAAACGATACCACCACATATAATACCTGGAACGATAAATTTATTTTTCTTTTTTACTACTTCTGTAACAAGTTTTTTAATATTTATAGTATAAACTCTTGTTTCACCATTTGTTGCAGTTACTTCAATTAAAATTTTATTATTATTATTTTTAATATTATTAGCACCTTTTATTTTATATTCTGCTTTTTCATCTTCTAATAATACATCAATATCTAATGAATTTATTGTATCTACTATTTCTAATTCATATGTTTCAGTATCTTTATCAAAATTTATTTTATGGTCTTTAATATAAATATTTTTTATATAATTATTGTTTGAAGTTTCTTCTTCTAAAATTATTTCACCTAATTCTGGTTTATTAAGTTCATAATTCATAACAACTTCTTTAATAGCCATATTTGCTTTTTTAATTGTTACAGTTTTAACTGCTTCATTAACAGATTTTATAATGTTTAAATCTTCTTCTAAATATTTATCTTTATTTATAGATGTATCAATTAAACCTATTGTTATATCTTTAATTTTGATATCAATATTTTTTTCTTCATTAGTTTTAATAAAAAAAGTTATTTCTTCTAAATAATTGTTGCAATAAAGCATATTATTAAAACATAAATTTTTATTGTCATGATTAATTATACTTTGAACATAATATTTATTATTTTCTTTATATAAAACTGAATCCCATAATCCACCTTTAATTTTTTCTATTATAATATCATTTTCATCAAATTCTACTTCATAATTAATAACCCATATACCTAATTTATTTTCTTCGTCATCAAATCCTTTGAAGTCAATATGAACATTCATGTTTAGTTGTGTTCCTGCTGTTGAAATACTACTTCCAATAATTTTTGTTTCTTTAATGTTTAAAGCTTTAACATTAAATGGTAATATAAGCATTATTATTAATAATATTATTTTTTTCATTTTATCACTCCCTACTTTTTTCAATTATATCATAATTTTATGCCCATTTTCGCAGTGTTCATAAAACTCATTAGCATTTAATTTTTTTGGTTCTTCGTATTCATAAATTGAAATTTTTTCATTTTTTCCAGTATATTTTATAAATTTATTTTTTATATCTTCTAAGGCTTCATTTAAAGAATCATATTCATGTAATCCTTGATATTTTTCCCATGATTTTTCTATCCATATAAATTTATCATTTAAATTTACAATTATAAAAGTATGATTAGGAAATTCCATTCCATCATTAGAAAATATAAAATAAGATTTAAAATTTAAATTTGTTTGTTTTAAATAATACCTTTCTAATTCAACAAAATCCCAGCAAACGCCGTATTTTGTTTTTTCTAATTCATTATTTATTTGTAATAAATATTTTTTGTAAAAATTATTATCCCAATTATCATAAGGGTATATATTTTCCCCATTATATAAATAACCATATTTAATATCTTTCATTTTATACATTATATCTTCTAACAAATTTATCACCTATTTAAATTATAACATATTAATTTTTATTTAAAAATGATATTATTGATATAGGTGGTATTTATGAGAAAAAAAGTTAATGTAATTTTGATAATAATATGTATTATGGGATTATTAATTTCTATTAAAGATGTTATTAAATGGTTAAATGAATCACAAAAAACTATTAAAATGACTAATGTCTTACAAGATTTAATTAAAACTAACGATATTGATACAAATATTGATTTTAAACAACTTAAAGAGATTAATCCAGATACTAAAGGTTGGCTTAAAGTTGATAAAACTAATATCGATTATCCCTTTGTTGGTACTAGTGATAATGAATTTTATTTAAGTAGATCTTTTGATAAATCTATAAATGATGCTGGATGGGTTTTTTTAGATTATCGTAATGATATTAATAATTTATCTAGAAATACAATTTTATATGCTCATGGTAGACTTGATGGAACTATGTTTGGCTCTTTACGTAAAGTGTTAAATTATTTTGATGAATATCAAATTACAATAGAGACTGAAAATGAGATATTGTATTTTGAAATTTTTAGTACTTATAAAATTCCAACTACAAATGACTATATTAAGGTTAATTTTAATTCAGATGACGATTTTATTAATTGGGCTAATATGATAAAAAATAGAAGTAAATATGATTATAAAGTGTCTATAACAAAAGATGATAAAATTTTAACATTATCAACATGTTATGATGAAAAAAATAAAATAGTTGTTCATTCTAAACTTATAAAAAAAGAATCAAAATGATTCTTTATTTTTTTTCTAAAAAGTTTATAGCCCATTCTAGTTCATAATCTTCACCATTAAATATTTTTAAAGCAGCCTCTTTTGAAAGAGGTATTTTGATATCTACTGGATTTCTACTTATTCTAGTATTATCAATATCTATATTAGGTTTTCCATCATTATCTAATATTAATCCTACAGGAAATGAAATATAAGCGTTATCAGGCATATATATATATCCACCTGTTTCTTGATTAATTCCGGCAGGATTAGTTATTCCAGCTACTTTCACATTATCTAGTCTTGATAAATATAATGATAACCCGTCTCCTGCAGAACCACATCTCATATTAGTTAAAACTAATATTTCTAAATTACTAAATTCTCCATCTGCTTTTATATATCGATCTTCTACTTTTTTTAGTTCTGTTCCTTTTTTCACCCCTAGTGAGAAAGCATACATTTTTTCTTTTGTAAATAAACTTGTCAGTGCTGTTGCAACTTCTTCATAGCCACCAGAATTATTTCTTATATCAATAACTAATTTTGTCATTCCTTGATCTTTTAATTCGCGCAATTTTTTTCTAAATTTCTCTCTTGCTGTAATATGGTCACCTGTTATATATGCTATTGTATCACTTATAAAATTTGTCTCTTCTGCTGTTACTCTTAAATATCCAATATTTTTGTTAATCATTTTATGCATATCTTCTTCATTTCTTGTATGATTAAGTAAACCAAACGAAGTAAGAGCTCTTGTTAAATTTTTTTCTATTTTATTTAATTTTATAGTTTTTTCATTATTATTAGAATCAATATAAGTTACTTCTACACTATCTTTACCATTACCTGATAAATAAAATGTTTTTTGAATTTTTTCATTCTCTAATATACCTTCACTAATTGGCAAATCAACTTTTTCTTTAGCTTCATTAATAGGAACGTCATTCCATTTTACAACTATATCTCCATTTTTGATTTCTAAATTATCTTCTACATTTATAGCAATAGTATTTCCATCATCTAATGTTATTAAAGATAATCCATAATCATTAAATTTTTTAATTTTATCAACTATATAATTAGTATCAGTATTATAAAAATCAAGTCCCATATGACCATCATAATGTTTTTTAACTAGTTTATCTAATGCTTCATAATATTTATTTTCTTCAATTAATTTTATTCCTTCATCTTTTAATTTTTTATAATTAATTTTTTTATGTTCTGATAAAATATAATTTTCTTCTAAATAATCACATAATGAAATATAAGCATCAAGTTTACTTTTGCGAGTATAATTTACTATTTTATTTGGATAAATAGATAAAATCAAACAAATAGCACATAAAAAATATATTATTATTTTAAATTTTATAAATGGATATATTGCTATTAAAATTGAAATAATATATATAGTTAAATAAAATGGTAAAATATTAAAAAAAGCTGATCCTGATGCATAAACTAGCATATGTATTATGGACATAATTAATGGTATAAAAAATAATTTTTTATTTTTTTTAAATTTTAATATAATTAAAATGAAATATAAAATATAGATTAAACAAAAGAAAAATATTGTTATATCTCCACTATTAAATAAATGTCTTACCATATTATTATCACCTATTATAATTATAACAAAAAAAGAGCTTTTTTTAGCTCTTTATCTAATAATTATATGATTAAAATATCTTTCTTGAAATTCTACTAAGGCATTTATAGCGTCATCACTATATTCTTTTCCTTCAGGTACAACAACTAATTTGTCATCATTATCATCAGTTCTTTGTATAACAGCTATACATTTACCAGTAAATTCTTTTACTGGTTCAAAAACACCTAATACATAACAATCTAATTCTTCGCCGTCTCCGCTTACTGTATTTGGTATAAATCCATAATTAACTGGATATATTGTATCTCTTTCAGGATGTTTTCCTCCAAATGGTCTATCAATTTCAACAGTTACTATTTTTCCAATATATTCTTTAGTATCCATAATACGCCTCCTTATTTGATATATAGTATATCATAATATTTTTAATTAAAAATTAAAATGTATTATTTTTGTCAGCATTTTCTATCACTACACCAATAAAAAAGAACTTTTTTTACTCAATAAATTAAATTTTTGGATTACTTTTCTTTTTTGAATTTTCTTATCTCACCATTGAAATCTAATTCTAAAGTTGTTTCTGTCGAATTAACTACTTTAATGTTCTTTATTGTTTCTTCAGTTTCTTCAAAGCAATCTAAAGTTATTTCTTTAGTATCATCATTATATGTGTAACTTTCACATAAGTCAGAATCATTTACTGGATTACCACAAGAACAATAATAAACAAATTTACCATTTGATTTAAATATAATTGTTTCTATATCATTTTCAGCATCTCTTGTCCAACTAGTATCAGTAAATAAATATTTACTATAATCTTTTTCTTGTGTTTTTTCTTTTGTATCACTACAAGCAGTTAAAAATAGCACTACTAACATTAAAAAAAGAATTTTTTTCATATATTTCCTCCTAACAAACAAATTACTATTTTATTTCAATTATATTATATCATATATTTCCGATTCATTTCTCTTCTTTTTTTGATTTATTTTTATTAGTCATTTCCGTTTTGTAAATATCAAAGACTCATTTCACTACAAAATTTAAAACCAAAAAAAAAACCACTCTTATCAAACAGTGATTTTCATTTATAAAACTTGACTTTCTAGACTATCTAGAGAGTTCAAGTGAAACTCTTATGGTGGAGATGAGGAGAATCGAACTCCTGTCCAAATATATCTCATCAGAAACATCTACAAGTTTAGTTAGTTATTTCTTTTTCCTGTAATTTTTGCTAACTAACAAACTATATTACAG
>JAEIGA010012671.1_pt1 | contig 12806 bp, 10 predicted proteins | sample 9270691 | NCBI WGS metagenome assembly JAEIGA01 (sample SAMN17057246, study PRJNA624740) | gut metagenome | biome: biome; isolation source: fecal sample | host: Bos grunniens | place: China: Xizang | collected 2019 | reverse complement strand
TTCTGCTGCCGGAAAAAGATTATAAATTTTCTCTATTATCGTATCGGCAACAGTTTGAGCTTCCATTTCCAGTTCTTCCAGCAATCGCAGGATTCCGGAATCTTCCTGTTCCAACAGCCCCAAAAGTATAAACTCCGGCGTAAATATAGGCTGCTGAAAATTTGCCAGTTCCATAGTCCCTATATTTATCGCCTGAATTACTTTTTCGGTAGAATTACGTAAATATTTTTGAAACAATTTTATCTCCCATTATTACGGTTCTTTAGAAATATCTAAAAAAACACTCCATTGCAAAGTTTTCATTCCGACACCATCAACAATCGGTTGAGCATTTTCGATTCTTCCCGCCAATTCTTCATTCAATTTCATATAATAACAACCATTTTTTGAATAATGGGCTGTGATTCGTTCACCAGTTCTGTCATGTAAATCCGTCTGAATCCATTCTACGCCGCTTGTATATCGCCAAGAATTTTTGGACTTAAAAGCTACAAGCAATCTGGCATCGGCAAATTCCGGATATTTATATTTTTTTATATTAAGGTTTGTAGACACATCGATATTATGTTTTATCAATTCATTTTCTATTTCTTCCCATGATAAAACTTTCGTAAAATCCTGCTTTTCTTTCTTTTCAAGCGGCACGGTGAAAAATGCTTCACAGTTTAATCCGAGTCGCTTGAACGTATTGTAATAGAAAAAAGCTATAGATTTATAATCGCCCTTACGTGTATACAGTAAATTATAAGGTTTTATCCAATCACTGTGAATATCGTAATCTTCTATCGCACTGATATTAATGCTTACAAATTGAACGAGTTTCTCAAAAATTTCCTCTTCACTTCCATAAGAAGCCAATTGCTTTATAAAATTTTCATACGCTTCTATTCGTTCTTTATCTGCCATTGTTTTGGAAAAATTAAAATCAGCTTTATCTAAAAGGTTGCGTAATGCCACCTCGTCTGCCGAAGTCAAATTTGTACGCAATACATAACCGCCGTTGTTTTTACGTTCCCAATAATATTCTTTGATTGTTCGTTCCAAGTCCGGGTCTTGTGTATAAATCTCATTCATTTTATCCACGGTAAGCACTTGAGGTAAGTCACTCTTCCATTCTATTTTTCCGGAAAGTCTGTCAAGCAATATACGTACGGATATGGCAGATGTTATATAATCCAATTCATTTCCCGGTTCGGTAAAGCTATTCCATCTGGGATTATAAAAATTTATGTATGACTGTAATACTACAGAATCATAATCTGCCACGGTAAAATAAATAGCAAACGGGTCACCGTCTAAGTTTTCAATCTTGAAACTCCCCATATTCCCCGGATACGTCGCCGGGTGAACCAAAGTCAGCCGAACGTTGTTGAACGTATAACTGTCCCCGGTAAAAAGTAAAGATTCTAATTTAGATTTTTCGGTACTGTCCAAACGAATTCTATGCAATTGGGTTTTGTCGATAATACGACTCACATAAAGATTTCTTGCATTCTTTGTCGGATACGAAGTTGTTTCATAAGGCTCCATAAAATAATAAACATTTTTATAAATCACCTGAACTCTGAAACGAGCAAATGTCGAACAACAAACTAAAAGTAACAATGCTACACAAAGATTTTTTTTAAGCATAAGCGTTTCCATTTATTTTTTTTAAGCATTTATCCCTTCATTTCAGGAATAAAAAAACATTCAAAAGTCATTATCGAAATCTGACTCCATTTTCTTTATTTTCAACACTATGCTTTTTTCTAAATATGATTAAAGGATTTCATCTTCGAGCAAATAAGATTCAACTACGCCGTATCCGTCAATATTTAACGGCTCTTGTTTATTACATATAAACGAACCGGCAACCAGTTTATAAGTCGACCAAGAAATCACAATCTGCCCATACTCTGCACAAGATTTTAATTTCCAAGCAATGTCCACATCCTCACCGAACAAATCATAACTGAATCTTTCTGTTTCTATCAATGTACCTGCAACATTTCCGGAATTTATACCGATTCTAATCTGAACTTTTATTTTTGAACTCTCATTTAATTCTTCTATATACTTGCGACATTCTTGTGCTGCTTTTACCAAAAACAGAGCAAAATTGGAATCTTGCTCAAATATTCCGCTTGTTGCCAAATATACATTACCCGCAGTTTTTATTCGAATACAATTATTTCGTTCCATTATAGAATCAAACTTCGCAAATATCTTACTCAGCTCATTCATCATCAACGAAAAATCACAATCCTCCTCCGAAATCTCACAAAACATAACACCTACATTTTGAAACCATTCCGGACTCACATCATCTTGTAAAATATCTTGCAAAATCTTTTCAGGAACAATATTACGCAATATATCATTTGATTTTTCTTTTTCACGCTCTATTGCCCGATTAAACAAAGCAATCTCTTCATCTTGAGCCTTTATTTCCTTACTTTGTCTTGCCAATTTATCCTTAAATGATATACATGCTCTGGAAATTGCACTTGCCATCGCATTTAAAGAGTCATCCATATCTCTGAACTCTTTTATGTTAAGATTTTCATTTCTCAAAAACGTACTGTTTTCTGTCAACAATTGATTCTGCTTGTTCACGATATTATTGATTTCAGTGAAAAAGCGATTACAGAAGAAATAAGTCACTACCACAACAACTACAAGCACGAGCAAAATAAGTAAAAATATTTTGAACGTTAATTGATAAACCGATGCGGTAATCTGTTTTAACGGATGAAAATACAAAGCTTGAATTTGAGAATCTTGAGCTTTCATATAAATAAACAGGAATTTTTCACCGGCGTAATTTATAATTTGAGATTCCGGTACGAATATCGAACGTTGCTCGTATTTTTCAATACATTTTCCGACATCCTCGGCATTTAAAATCCTTTCATCTGTATTCAACATCTGATATTCCACGAAACTCATACCTTCGTATTTATCGTTAGGATCATCACCTTCATTTAAAATATATTTTCCGCTTTTTTCATCAAAATCATAATAATCATCTACAGACGGATGATTCTTATCCAAAACATTGCCAAATTGATCCATAAGATACAGTGTTCCAAATTTGACATTAGTCTGACTTTCATACAATCGTGAAAGAAAATCTTGCATTTCAAGAATCAACATTATAGATTCAATTTCTTCCTCATTGTTATCTCGATACGGTCTGAAAAACATAACACGTCTGTCTTTTACGGGAATATCTACAGCATAAGAAAATGCAACAATAGGCTTGTCGTTATTATTTTCTTTCATTTTCAAGAAAAACGGTTCGTTTTGAATCCCTTCAATTTCAAATGCGGAATTATCATCGTGAGATCTTATAATAGAAAAAGAAGTCTTCTTTATTGCATCGGGACGATTCAACTCTATTACACAAAAAGAACCGCGAGTTTTAGACGAAACAAGATTAGTCAACCCTTTCATTCCGGTTTCTTCTATTCCGTCATGCAAATAAGTTACTTGTTCTATCGCTGTTTGCGGCGGTCTATCTATAATATCTTGAAACAATTTTGATTCACCGATTTCTTTAAAGATAGAGTCGTATCGATTGTAATACAAATCTACATTATCAATAATCTGCATTAAAATATCAGAATAGAAGTCTTTAGTTTTCGTAATCATCTTATTTGTCGTACTTGAATACGGAAATATTGCAATTATCAAAACCGGAACCATAACCAACGGAATAAAAGACATCATAATATAGTTAGAAAACTGTTTTTTATTTCTCATTGCTTTTCTCCGTTAAAAAGAAATATTTCTTCTGTTTTTCCGTTTTTCAATGTAACTTCTTTAAATCGCTCAAATTTCCACGCCCTATCATCTTTTAGGCTTTGATAAACCTCTGCAGAAACACTCAATCTACCATACGGTGTCTGTTCTATAAAATCTGAAACACGACTGACCGGTTTTCCTAAAATATCATAGACAAATTTTTCGTCACCGATAACACCGGCAGTCACACTGCCGTAACAAAGTGATGCTTTGATTTTTATTTGATTTTCACTGTCAGCATTTTCTTTTTCAATAAGCTCTATACATTCTATGGCGGCGGCAGTCAAATGTTGAACACTCCAGCTGTCTTTTACACCGATTCCGCAAGTTGCTAAATATGATTGACCTAAAGTTCTGATTTTATAACAACCGTACTTATTCATTATTTGGTCAATTCTTACAAACAAATCGCTCATTTTTGAAAGTAATTCTACAGTCGTAGAACTTGAGAGTGTTTTGGAAAGTTCCTTAATTTTCAAAAGAACTACGCAAACATTTTCATAGTCCTTCGGTTCAATCTTTTCATTTGCAAGGACTTTTCCTATTTCTTTTTTCGGCAAAATCTTTTGCAGATTCACTTCTCGCATCGTGTGTTCGTTTCTTATTCTTTTTGCAGCAAATTCCAACTCTTTAGAATTGTTTAATATCTGACGTTGTTGTTCTTCTACCAATGCATTGAAATCCGTTCGCTCTTTAATTTTTTTGGTTACTATTGCATTGAAATTTTTCCCTATATCGGAAAACTCACCAAAAAACATATTTTCGTCCAATCTGACATCATAATTACCGTGCTCTATTTCTTTTTGAGCGTTTATTAATTGAGTCATCGGCAACATTAAAAGATTTGTCACTTTTATAATAACCAAACTCATTATGATTAATAACAATGCCATCAAAATCAAATTCCCTACAATAATTCCGATAACCGGCATATAAACAAGTATCAATGGGTAGAAATAAGAAATTTCGATTTGAGACAACGGAGCTTTCATAAAAACTGACATAAATTTTTGCTGTTTATGCACAACTACCGAACAGGACGGACTGCCCAAATCATCTTTATTAAATTTTTCACGTTGATATAAAAATTGCGGTGCTTGAAGAATCTTTGAATCCGTATTCAATAATTGATATTCTTTTAATGACATTTTACGTCTGGCATTTTGCTCTGCATGCTCGTTAACATGTAAATATTTACCGGAAAGATAATCATATTTATAAGAATCTCTCGGGCTGGGATGATTCACATTCAGTAATTTTCCGAATTGATCTTGCAGATAAACAGTTCCTCGCTCTATTCCGGAATTATCCTCATACATTTTATAGAAGAAATCCTCATTACACATAATCCCCATTAAATATTTCAATTCTCGTTCTTTATCTTTCTGATAAGGATAAAAAATAAAAGTACGATTCAAATATTTTTCTGATAAATTACTTTTCAATATTTCAGCTTCACACAATACGGGCTTTCCGTTTAATTCTTTTTTTATTAATTCAAAAGCCGGTTCTGACTGCAATTTTCCCAAATCAATATCAACGATTAATTTTTCAGAAAAATCAATCAGATTACATGTCGGATTATCATATTTACTTTTACGCTTAAATTCTACAAGAAAAAAGTCCCCCAGACTCTTTGCCGAAACACTCTCTCGCAATTCCATACTGGTTTTCGAATAATGCAAAAAAGATTTTTCGTCCAATTCTGACATTTTCGGGCGACTTAATATTCTCTGAAAACTAGGGAACGTAGATATATTCCCAAAATCCTCAGCATATTGACTGTAATAATAATCAATATTAATCGCAAGCTGATTCACCAAATCACAATAAAACGTTTCACATTGCTTTTTTGCATCTCGTACAACCGTGGAAACGTAAAAAGTATTAATCAATAAAACCGGAATTATTGTTAATGAAAAAATACACAATAATATGCAAAGACGTAAATTAATTTGTTTCATGGCAATTATTATAACTTATTTTATTTTTATTACCACTCTAAAATTACCACTGTAAAATTATTCCACCCCAACTTAATCCGCCGCCGAAACCTAACATCATAACTTTATCGCCAGCTTTGATTTTTCCTTCTCTTACGGCTTCGTCTAAAGCTAAAGGAACCGATGCACTTGAGGTATTTCCGTATTTTTGAATATTTACAAAGAATTTTTCTCTATCAATACCGCTGTCTTTTGCAACCGTATCAATAATACGAATATTAGCTTGGTGAAGAACTATCATATCCAAATCTGCCGGAGTAATATTAGCTTTTCCAATAAGGCGTTTTACACAAGCCGGAATTTCTTTAATGGTAAATTCATAAACTTTTTTTCCGTCCATTTGAAAATACAAATCTTCCTTAATAAGATTTTCTGTCGAATGATACGGCATTTTACTTCCGCCGACCGGAATTCTTATATGGGCAGAACCGCTTCCGTCACTGCAATAATCATAAGCTAAGACATTAGACGGACCGTCTTCTTTTTTTAACAAAACAGCTCCGGCTCCGTCACCGAATAAAACACAACTGTTTCTGTCTTCCCAATTTAATATACGAGAATAAACATCTGCTCCTATTAACAAACAATTTTTATACATTCCGGATTCCAAAAAACCGGCAGCTACGCTGAATCCGTAAACAAAACCGGCACAAACCGCATTCAAATCAAATGCAGGAATTTTTCTGCAGCCTAATTCATAAGCCACTATAGGTGCACTTGAAGATATTTGATAATCAGCCGTAGATGTCGTTAATATCAGCAAATCTACATCTTCAGGTGAAACTCCTGCAACTGCAAGTGCTTTTTTAGCAGCTTCCACACTGAAAGAAACAGTTGATTCTTCCGGAGCTGCAATATGTCTTTCACGAATTCCGGTACGTTTGACAATCCATTCGTCAGATGTATCTAAAGTTTTTTCTAAGTCAAAATTTGTTACTACTTTTTCCGGAACATAACTGCCAGTTCCTAAAACCTTAATCATAATTTTTCTCCAAAATATGACCAGTCGGTCACTTTTTTTATACGTCACTCTTATAGCAAAAAAACACATTGATAACAAGCGTATTTCCGATTTTCAAAACAGTTTTTCCTTGAAATCAGAACAAACTATCGTTTCCAAAGCTCATTTCGACGCTTAATATAATCTTGATATTCTTCTAGTTTTGTAACTTTTTGGTAGTAATGAAGTTTATTGCATCCGGCCGCAATAATCCAGAAGATAAATATAATGCCCAATAAATAAATAAAAATCCAACCGTGGGATGTATAAAATGATTTGACTTCTAATAACGGAACTTTCTCCGCATGAGCTTCCGGCTGATACAAATCTGAACGATAATTTATAAAACCATTCGCATTTACAAAAACCGAATACCCGGTACAAGTAGAACGAACCAAACAACGTCTGTTTTCTATCGCACGAACAGTCGAAATTCGTAAATGCATTTCCGGCTCAATAGTTTTACCGAACCAAGAATCATTCGTACAATTTATAATTAAATTTGCACACTCGCCTTTTTCATCAAAAATTGATTTTCGCACATATTCCGGAATTATCGCTTCATAGCAAATATTAACCGCCATTTTAAGATTCTTATGCCTTATAAAGCGTGGTCCCGTACCGGGTGAAAATTCTTTCAATCCCATCATTGATACTACAAATGAAAAAATACGTGACGGTGCTCGTTCCACAAACGGCAAAAGCTTATTTTTATAGTAGGAATCAATTTTTTTTCCATCAGAATCCACAAAAAAAAGACTGTTAAAAATATCTGTAGGTACTCCCGGACCGTTATCTCGCCTTGCATGACCGCCGAAAAGCAACAGACTGTCAGAAGAATAACGTCGTCTGACTCGAGAAAAATCATTCTGTTTTTCAGCAAACCATATAGGAATCGCAGATTCCGGCCATACAATCAACTTTGGATGTTCTGTCAATAATTCAGTCGATAAACGACTGTAAGTTTCAAGCATTTCAGATGAGCTTTTGTGTTTTTTTTCTATACCGGAAATATTTCCTTGTACTACACCTATTGACACCTTCTTCGCATTTTTCATTGCTCGGTTTATATTTTCATATCTGACGCCTCCGTAAACAGCCGTCATTATCACCAACGCCAAAGCAAAACCGGCATATATAAGCGATTTTTTATTAAATATTTTTTGAGACGATTGAAAAAAAGCGAATACACATTCCGCAAGGTAAGCAAAAGCCGTATTTATGAGCATTATCAGAAAAGTCACATAACTGATACCGAATAAATCTACAGATTGGATGATATTCACCATTTGATATTGAGAATATCCTAAATAGTCCGCCCAAAGTTTTGGATAAAAATAATCAAATACCGTTGCGGCAACTGCAAAAGCAAAATAAAATAAAAAAGGCTTTTTCTTACCTAAAATTTTAGCAAAAACATAACAAAGCGTATAGTTTAGTCCGGAAAAAAAAGAAAGCCCTAAAAAAACGACAACCGCAAGTAATACAGAAAAAGGCATAACCCATTCAGGAAGCCCGAACGTCTTAGACATCCCGGTAACCGGAACTATCATCCACCAAAAATGTGTCAAATATGCAGTAAATCCAAATAATGTAGAGAACTTCACCCCATCGGACATTTTTTCGCTCTTTAAAAAAAAGACCGTCGGAGCTAATGTAAACCAGGCAAAAACACTGCCGAAAAATTTCACATAACCAATATTAGATAATGACCAAATCACCCCCAAAAGCGAATACAATAAAATTTTTTGTCTATCTTTTAGCTGTGATCCGAGAGCTGTCATTAAATTACTGCCTTTATTCTATTTTTTCAAAACTGATTGCAAAACCTGACTGACTTTTGCAGCATCTAAAGGTTTTACAATAAATCCTTTTGCCCCAATCAACAATGATTGTTTTACCAAATCCTCTTTTCCCAATGCACTCATCATTACTACATTAGTTTTAGGGTTGATTTTCATTATTTCTTTAAGGCATGATATTCCATCCATTCCCGGCATAGTAATATCTAAAGTTACTAAATCTATCTCATCTCCAAATTCTTGAAAACGAGCCAATCCTTCTAAACCATCGGAAGCACTGGCTATTACCTTAAAGTTTTGAGCTTCCAACATTTTAGAAATTTGTTTCACCTGAAACGTACTGTCGTCAATAATCAATACATTCCATTTTCCATCAGCTCTATCACTCACAAAATTCTCCTTAAAAAAATAACATTAACTAAGATGCTTCTTTAAATCATCAGCACATACATCTAAAAACATTTTTTCATTTTCTGCCAAATCCAATGCAGCGAACTGGTCAAAAGAAACGTAATCAGATGCCACACAATCACTCGGTATACTGATATTTGCAAGATTCGAAGCATTTACATGGATAAACATGACAATCTCAATTCCCGCATCATTACTTTTTTCGATACTGCCGATTTCTGCAGCCGGAACAACATCTATTCCCAAATTGCTTTTAGCTAAATTTATAATCGCATTATCTACTTTTTCATCTTCGCCCAGAGTTGCAACAGGAAAAATCCATTTATTATCTTTCCCCTGAAGAACCAACATTTTATTATCTGCAATAATTACAGCCGTAACTTTATTAGTCAATTTTGATAAATCCATAATAACTAACACTCCTTAACTTAAAATCGGCATTCGAATATTAAGCCGATAAACTATAGTCTTTTTCTTTCATATTTCAAGTTTTTTATAAACCTTTTTTAAAAAATATACAAACTCTTGTTTATTTATCTACATAATTCATCATTTAAATAAATACAACAAAATCACCTTATTACATCTTTTTACGACATTAATCATTTGTATTTCGATAAAAAAAGTTTTATTCTCACACCCTCATTATCCGGGAAAAAGCTAAACAAAAATATACTCACGAAAAACAGGAAAAAGAATGAAAACAATAATACTAGCAACAAAAAATCAACATAAAACCAGAGAATTGTCTGAAATTTTCGGTAATTCTATTCAACTGAAAGATTTAACATCAATCAATTTTGACAAGGAAATAATTGAAGACGGAAATTCTTTTATTGAGAATGCACTTATCAAATGTAAAGCAATATATGAAGTCACAGGATTACCCGTACTTGCCGACGACTCAGGATTGTGTGTCGAAGCTTGGGGCGGAAAACCCGGAATTCATACGGCACGTTACGGCGGTCCGGGACTTAACGATATACAACGCTACGAACTTATGCTTAAAGAAATGCAAGGTGAAACAAACAGAAATGCGGCTTATGTCTGTGCTTTAGTACTTTATATATCTCCTACAAGAATTTACATTGTACAAGAAGATTGCTGCGGAACATTACTTGAAGCTCCGGTCGGCAACGGCGGATTCGGATACGACCCGATATTTTTTACACCTGTATACGGCAAAGGAATGGCACAAATAAGTGATGATGAAAAAAATGCAATCTCTCATCGCGGAAAAGCTGCAACTGCAATGAAAAAATTGATACAAACTTTAGATATCTGACACGACAAAACGGAAATTATTCAATGGGAACAGATATAATAAAGAATAAAAAACATTTTGCATTAATTGAATATATGCCGACGGCGACGTCTACAAATACGCTGTTAATGAAACAAGATTTTGTAAATCGAACAGTTATTTATACATTTGACCAAACTGCAGGACGCGGGCGATTGGACAGAAACTGGATTACCGTCCCCGACAAAAGTTTGGCTCTTTCAATCGGGCTGCGTAATATTATATGTCAACCGATTTGGATTACAGCTGCTTTGTCTGTCGCAACCGTAAATACACTGGAAATACACGGACTTACGGAAACTTGGATAAAATGGCCCAATGACATTTTCGTAGGACAACGCAAACTTGCCGGAATTCTTACCGAATCAACATGGAAAAATAATAAAATCGACAAATGCGTCGCCGGCGTGGGAATCAATCTAAATTCCACCGTCGTGGAACTGGATTCTTTGATTACAAATAAAGCGGCAACATCTGGCGCCGAACAATGCGGCAAACAAATAAATCTGAAAGATTTTACAAACGACCTTTTAGAAAATATTGTAAAATATTTGGAATCAACGGAAAGCGGCAACATTTCTGAAATAAAACAACTTTGGCTGGCGAAAACAAAACTTATCGGCGAGAAAGCTGAAGTCTCGGAAATCTACAAAAACAGTCCGAGAGTTTCGGGAATAATCGAAAATATCGACGATAACGGCTTTTTATATTTGAACGACGGTACAAAAACATTAAAAATAGTTACCGGTGACATAAAAATCAACCTTTAGTCACCTTTTTACAATAATTAGGATACAAAAAATAAAGCATAAAATACTTTATTTTAAATATAAAAAAACTAAGGAGTTACTAATGACTACGACAGAACTTTTAGGGCAAGCAGCCTGGGTAATGATTTTCGGAATGGTTATTGTATTTTGTTTCCTTATCATTTTGATTTGGGCTATCAAGCTTTCAAACAAGATGATTGAGATTTTGAAACTAAACAAAAATGAACCAACAAAACCGGCTCCGACACCGAGAAAAAAAGACGTCCCGGTAGCTGCAATCACAGCAGCAGTAAACAATTACAGACAAAAAAAATAACAAATACTTTTATTATTAGGAGAAAAAAATGGCAAAAAAAATAGCTGTTACAGATGTTGCATTGCGTGACGGACACCAATCTTTACTTGCAACAAGAATGTTGACTGCCGATATGCTCGAAATAGCAAAAAAAATGAATAAAGTCGGTTATTGGTCATTAGAAACTTGGGGCGGAGCAACATTTGATTCCTGTATCAGATTTTTAAATGAAGACCCATGGGAAAGAATTCGTAAATTAAAAGAAGCAATGCCGGATACAAAAATGCAGATGCTTCTGCGAGGACAAAACTTGCTCGGATACAGACACTACGCTGATGACGTAGTAGAAAAGTTTGTAGAAACAGCCGCTAAAAACGGCGTAGAAGTATTCAGAGTTTTTGATGCTCTAAATGATACTCGCAATATGAAAGCTTCATATGAAGCAATAAAAAAACAAAAAGCTCATATTCAAGGTTGTATCAGTTATGCCGTAACACCTGTACATACAATCGAAAAATACGCAGAATTAGCGGCAGAACTTGAAAAAATGGGAGCTGATTCTATCTGTATAAAAGATATGTCCGGCTTATTAAAACCATATATTGCCGAACAACTCGTAAAAGCAATCAAGAAAAAAACTTCATTACCGTTGAGTGTTCATTCGCATTCTACTACCGGAATGTCTGTAGCTACACTTATCAAAGCTATCGAAGCCGGTGCAGATATGATTGATACTGCAATCTCACCTTTGTCTATGGGAACAAGTCATTCTCCGACAGAGTCTATGGTAGAAATATTAAAAAACACAGAATTTGATACACAGTTGGATTTAGCTCTTTTGAGTGAAATAGCTGAATACTTCAAAGAAGCAAAAAAGAAATATGCAGACTATTCTTCATCTTTTACAGGTGTAGATACTCGTATTTTACTGTCTCAAGTTCCGGGCGGAATGCTTTCAAACTTGGAAAATCAATTGCGTGAACAAAACGCCTTAGACAAACTTGACGATGTACTCAAAGAAATAACAGTAGTACAAAAAGATTTCGGTTATCCGCCGCTTGTAACCCCTACATCTCAAATCGTCGGAACTCAATCTGTATTCAACGTACTTTTCGGACGTTACAACAAACTCACAGCAGAATCAAAAAATCTGCTTATCGGTAACTACGGACGTACACCTGCTACAGCAAATACCGAACTGGTAAAAAAAGCATTGCAGGAGTTGGCTATTGAAAAAACAACAGATTGCCGTCCTGCCGATTTGTTGCCTAATGAATTGGATAAATTACGTGCGGAATTGGAAGAAAAAAAATTACTTGATAACATCAGCGACGAAGATTTGATGACTTATGCCATGTTCCCTCAAGTAGCTCCGAAATTCTTTGCAGAAAGAGCAAACGGACCGGTAGAAATCAAACCGACCGAAACAGTTA
>JAEIGA010012670.1_pt1 | contig 12806 bp, 11 predicted proteins | sample 9270691 | NCBI WGS metagenome assembly JAEIGA01 (sample SAMN17057246, study PRJNA624740) | gut metagenome | biome: biome; isolation source: fecal sample | host: Bos grunniens | place: China: Xizang | collected 2019 | reverse complement strand
CACCTCTTAAATTACCCATCGTTCCATTAGGAAGTTTTTTTACTCTATTTTCATGTTTACAGTTCGGACAATAAAAATAAAACATAACAAAAAATCTCCTTTATTTTTATTATAACAAAAAATAAGAAAAAAGTCAATTTAGAAAAATTGGTCTAAAAATTTCTAAATCGACTTTTGGATTTCAAATACGACGGTTCGCAGTCCCAGCAGCTGCTAAAATATATATTTAACTCTATCTATAACTTCATAATCTGTAATTAAAATTTGTGGATATACATTATTTCCCCACACATTCTTATTACAAGTTCCTACAACATTAATTTCTATATAACCTTGTTGACTTAATAAAGATTCATATTCTTCTTGACTTGAATTAAATTTAATTAAAGAAACTTTATTTGGGAGAGTTATCTTTAATGTTGGTTTTTTATCTGGAGACATTAGAGTCAACATATCTTTTGTTACTTTTAAACCTTTTAAAGCAATAAAAGGTTCATCCATATCTTTTCCCCATAATTCTTCCAAATCAGCAATTTCTAAAATATGCTCTGGAATAACATTATGTCCATCATAAATATAATCAACATAATAAACTGCTTCATCTTTAATATCTTTTAGAATTTCATTTGTGCGGTCAATAAAACCATAAATTGAGTCACCCTGAATTTCAGGTTCATCCTCTACTGGAATACTTAAACCGAAGGCTCCTTGTTGACCTTGCGCAAAGTTTATATAACCAGTCTCTTCACAAATATCTTTAAAATTTATAACACCAGCTTTATCACAACCTCGCGCAGAGCCTATATAAGAAATCTTATCATTCTCTACCACCTTAGTTAAAATACAACAAGGTCTTTGATATTTTGCTGTAATCTTATTAGCAATCAAACCTGCGATATTTTTATCTATATCTCCTGGTTCCAAGAGAAAAAGTAAAACTTTATTTCTTAATAAGTTTTGTTTTTCAATCATGGATTCAAGTTTTTCCATACCCGCATCTTGCGCACGTGTTTGCCTATTCTTTACATTAACAACAGTTCGTGTTGCTTGAACATAAACCTGTTCTAACTCACCTGGTTTATGTCCTCTTTTATTTGAAAGAATTTTTTGGAAAGCTTTATGACTTAACATTGACTGAAAAACAATATCTTTCTCTTCCATTGTGCCACTTCTAACCACAGCATTAATATAAGGAACTACATAAAAAGCAACTCCCATTGGAGTTGGATTTGCCATTTTATAAGCTGATTTTTCAACCATTGTCGCAAAGAATGGATTGTTAATTTGTCTCAATCCCTTTTGAATAAGATGCTTAGTTTCTAATGAAAGCATACTCATCATATCTCCGCAAAGACCAAGAGCAACAAGGTCAATGTATTTATCAGCATAATTATAATTAAGTTTTTTATCTATATATCTACAAAACTGCCAAACAACTCCAACGCCAGATAAAAACTTGTTTGGATAATCACAAAGTTGATTATTAATAACAATAGCATCTTTACTAATTTTATCCGCTTCATGATGGTCTAAAATAATAATATCTTTTTCATATTCCTTTAAATAAGAATGTATTTCATAATCATTAGAGCTTGCGTCAGGAATTAAAAATAAGTCTACATCTTTAATTTTATCAAAAGGAAAATCCGCAAGACCATGTTCTTTTCCTTCGTGTAGAAACCAAGTTAAATTATTTTCAACCCATGCTGGAAATAAATCATAAAGATAATTAACCAATACCGCAGAAGAAGTAAATCCATCACAGTCAGAATCCACAATAACTATTGCTTTCTTATTATTAGACACACACTTGATTAAAGTTCTTAAAGCATTCAATAGATTATCTTCTCCAAATAATTCTGGCTCATAAATAGTAGAATCAGTTGTATTTAAATAATTTTTTATTTCTTCAAGAGGAATATTTCTATTGGTTAAAATCTGCTCTATGGCAGAAAAACATTCTTTTACTGGTTTAATAAGTTCATAATTCATTATTCAATTCTCACTCTCTCTTTAAATAATTGTAAAAATTTTTCTTTACCCGCATCCACTGGACTCATTTTATATTCTAAAATTTTTTCTTTATCAAATAGATAAGAAATTTGAACTTTTGCGCCATACTTTAGGTGAAGCTTTTTAAGGTTTGTGGTAAGTCTTTTCCATTCATCATCTCCAATTTCTTTAAACTGTTTATCAAAACCAATTATAATTTCTTCAACTCCAAGAGAAAGAAGTAAATCAACTTGATGACTCAAAAGATTAGAACCGCAACAAGCAACTGTAATATCATTTTCTTCTCCAAAATAAGAAGCATATTTAAGAGAAGACTTTTCTCCTTCCATTACAATCACTTTTTTAAAGGCTTTAATATTATCCTTACTATTGTTTAAATTATAAAGATTAAAACCAAGAGGATGATTATACATAACACCATTTAAAATTGCTGGTTTGTATTTTCCATAAATTTCCTCTTCTTCAATTAAAGTTCTTTCTCTTATTCCAACTAACTCTCCATTAATATTATAATGAGGAATTACAATTCCTTGAGTTCTTGGATTATAAGCAATGCCTTTATTTTTCATTACAGAAAAAGAAATCCCCTCTTCTTCCCAAGGTAAAACTCTTAATTGAGGGAGAAATTTTAAAATTGAATCATCATAGATTTTTAATTCAATTTTTTTATCTGTAGAAGCATTTTGCCTTTTTGCCTCTCTTTGAGCATAAGCTTGAAATAACTCCCAATCAAAAAGACTGTCAGAACTAGAAAAGGTTTCTCCAAAATTAATCTCTTCTCTGATATTAAAAAAGTTAGCAACAAATCTTAATGCGTCTGTAAATTCCCATTTTGACTCTTGCGCTTTCTTAGTAATCATACTATAAGAAACAATAGGTTCTTTTCTAGTATTCTTTACTTTAACTACTAATTCAAAAATATCAAAGCTTTCACCACAATCGGTGTAACACTGAAACATTTTTGAATTATCATAGTAATAAAGTTTGCGGGAGCCTTCTCCAGGAAGATTATGACAAATGGTTCTTGAAATAAAGGCATCTGAAGAATCTTTCATTATCGGTTCTCCGCCAAGTTCAGCCACCAATTCAAATACTTGTTCTATTGTTAAATTATTTTTAATTTCATCTTTATTAAGTTTAGCCATTTAATCTCTCCTTAAAAAGCACTCTTTATCTCTTGTTTAATGTTAATAATTAAATCTTCAACAGGAATCATTTGATATTGATAGTTTGTCATAAACATAGGTTCGATTCTACAAGTTCCTCTATTTGCTTTACACCAAAGTAAAACACTTTTGTATCTACCTCGTCTATTTTTATAAATAGAAATTTTAATAACAGGAGTTTCAAAACCTTCCTTTTTAAGAAGTGGGTCTAAGGTAGTTAAATCTTCTTGACTGGCTTCAAGCATAATCATACCACAGTCAATCTTATCAGCAATAGCCTTAGCACCTCTTAAAAGGTTCTGGTCATACTGTTGCGCAGATACATAATCAGCATTAAGCTGTGTGCTTGTTAAAATAAAAATACCATATTGATTACACAAATCTTTTAATCTAATAGAAATCATAAAGAGAATATTATCTTCACGAAGTCCTTTAACACCTGTTTTTGAAGTAACTTCACTTAGAATTTTCATACTGGTATGAATATAGTCGAAACAACAATACTTTACATCATGGTCACGAATTCCTTTTTTAATTGTGTTTTCAATATCTTGTAAAGAGAAGTCAGGCAAACACTGAATATATAAAGGACTTTTAGAAAGAAGTTCCGCACCATAAAGAACTCTTTCCCATTCACCTTCTAAATACTCACCTGTTAGAATATGTTCTTCATCTACATTAGAAAGAAAAGCAATCATCATTGTTTGAATTTCATCTAACTCTTGTTCTGTTGTAATAAAAAGAGTTGGTTCTTTGGTACAATTAGGAATCCATTTTCCTTCTTTTTCTGAATAGATTTCATCACAAGCAAAGTTACAAGCATCAGCAATCATAGCTCTTGTTTTACCAACACCTGTTGCTGCGGAACGTAGATAAAACTTTTTCAATCTAGCTCCTCTTGTCACTGTATTAATAAGAGGTCCATACATTGGATAACCAAGTTCAGGTGTTTCTCTTAATTTCTTAATAAGTTCAACACTTCCCTTACCTGCCTGTGTTGCTTCTTCATCATTATCTTCAACATATTTTAAACGAATATCTGTAATTTTCTTATCAATAATATCCGCAATATCTCTTAAAGGAGTGTTATCCAACCAATCTTCTTGAATTTGTTTTTTCTTTAAGTCTAAAATGTTATCATTATCATAAAGAAAAGAACAGTCAAAACCAATACTTTGATACATTCTTAATAAAGTCATTTTTTTCATTCTACTGTAATAGTAGTCAAAAGCATGAAGTTGAATTTTAGAATCTAATTCTTTAAGATATTCATAACCTTTATTTGATACAAAAACTGCTTTTTTCTTTGGTCTTTGTTCAAGATAATCTTCAATAGAATTAGCATCAATCTTTCTTACTCCAAGAGCATGAAGATTAAAAATACATTCAAAAAGGATTCTATGAAATTCTTCTGTAAAGTCCTCTTCTGTGAAAAAATATTTTTCATTATCTAAAAGACTGTTGTTTAAATAAACTCCACCAATAACTTGAATAATTGCGGGAATATCTACATACTTAGCCATTTATATCTTCATCCTCCACTTCATTAAATAATTTAATTGGTGCTCTTGTTACAGAAGGCACAGGAATAGTAACTACTTTTGTTTTAATTTCATGAGTTTTAATCTCTCTATTTTTTAATTGCGCTAAATGTAGGTTATAAAAATAATTTAACGCATCTTTATAAACAAAAGGAATAATACCAATTCCACCATTTGCTTTCTCTTTTGAGTTTCCTCTTATGTCATAAAACCAAATTAAAGTTTTCAACATTCCGCTATAACTATAATCGTATTGCTCTTTATAATCTTTAATTTGTTTTTTAACTCTTCCTATGTTATAATCATCTCCCAAAAGATTAGCAATATACTCTTCTAATTTTAACTGGTCTTCATCTACTGGATTCGCCAAAGGAACTAGCTCTCCTTCTGGATAGCATCTATAATGAGCATAGCGTCTTGGGCCAGTTTTAACTGCTTGAACAGTGTCTCTATCAAATTGTTTTCCACAAACTGTGCATTTTACTCTATGTGCCATATATATCACCTACTTTTATATCTATATATATTATAACATATTTTTTTATAAAAATCAAAAAAGGGTGCTATATAGCACCCTTTCCTTTATTATTCAGCTTGAGCAGAAAACTTAGCAAGTTCCTTTAAATCTGTAACAATCAGGTCTAATGCTTCAACCTGGTCTCTTGAACACTGCGTTACTTTCATACCCTTACCTAAATATTTATCTGTAATTTGAACAATTCGTGGTTTCCAATAAGTTTCAAACTCTTCATCAGAATTCTTTTCAAGAAGTCCATTTACAATAGAATTAAAGTCTGAAATAAGTTCATCATAATTTAACTCACCCATAATATTCTTATAAGTGTTTGTTCTTTCATCTGTGAAGTATTCTTCGCCATCTTCTTCCATTTGCTTATCAATAGCATCTCCAATAGCTTTAACTAAATCATTATAAGTAAAGTCAATATAATCAGGAGTATACTTAAATCTTGAACCAGCAACATATCTTGGGGTGCCACGAATAAAGAGTTTTGTGGAAATTTTTTCATCAGCGCCTTGAACTGAACGGGAATAACCAATAAGGTCACACATTCTTGAAACAATGTTTCTTGGCTTATTACCAAGAGTTGGAACAATCTGATTAAACTCTCTGCCCTGTTCATCAGTAAAAGTCTTATCAACAGCATGACTAATAAGAACAAGACCATAATCAAGCTGAACAATGCTGCGGAGACATTCATCATACTCTTTCGCAACCATTGTGTAACCTTTACCAAATGGAATATCTGCTACTGAATCAACGCCATAGCCACCATCTGAACGCTTTGCGTTTGCGCAAATATATTTCTCACAAAGGTCGTAAGCAATATCCGCAGTATCAATAATAATTGTTTCAAATTTCTTTTTTACTTCTGGGTCTTTCAACTGCTTGAGAACTTTTCTAAAGTCTGCCCATGAGTTAATTGGCTGAGCCATCGCACCAGGAATCGCATTCCAACCCTTTTCAAAACCTAATAGAAGGTGTCTTGGGAATTTTGTTGCGATAGTTGTTTTACCGCTCTTTGGCTCTCCATAGAAAAATACACTATATCCTCTTAAATCTCTACTCACCTGGTGAGGAGTAATATTTAATAAATCTAATCCGCTCATATCTTTTTCCTTTCTATACGCAGAAAGGAGAAGCGACTGCTTCCCCTTTTCTAATTTATTTTATTTTTAAACTTAATCTATTCTTAGAAAACAAATTCTGGTGCTTCTGTAGTTGATTCAACAGGAACAAAATTGTGAGCTGTAGAAGCATTCTTCTTTGCTTCGTATTCTTCTCTCTGCTTCTTTACTTCAGCAAGATGAACCTCTCTATCCTGAAGTGCCTTCATAAGTTCCTGAGCAGTCATAACATTTTCTTCACCAAAATCATAAGGAACCTTATTGGAACCGGTAATCTCCCACTTCTTTTCCTTTCTCTTACTTACTGTTACAGCTGCCTCACCAAAAGCAGATTCCTGAGTAATTTCAGTAGAGATGCTCTTGAAGTTAATCTTACCCCAAATATTTGTATAAATTGGATTAGAAGGAGAAGCATCAAGACTTTCAAAATACTGCATACCCTGAGGATGAGAAATTACAAACTCAACTGGCTGAACAGCATTTCTAAAATCAAATACAAGACCTCTAACAACAAGATGGTCACAATCAATATGCTTTTCTGGGTCTGCTTCCTTCATAGTAACATTGTTAATCACTACGTCAGCCTTAAATGTATTTCTAAGTGCTTCATTTTCATTGAGTTCAGATACAATAGAAACGAAACCACCATTATGAATTGTCTGACAAACCATTGTGCCATCCTTTGCTACAAAATCATTTACCGCAAGAGATGTATCAATAACTACCTTAATTGCTTCTGCTGGACCTTTTGTCAGCCAAGTGCTATTAAGAGTAATAATCTTCATAAGCTCCGCATAAGTTTTATTCTTACCGCCTGCTTTTGTATTCTCAGTAACATAAGTAAAGTTTACTGGAATAATATTCAAACCTGCTTCATCGGTTGCTACACTAATACTACCAGAAATATAATTCTTACCAAAGTTCTGTGAATCCTTATTCTGGACAGTCTTTACTTCAAGTGTGTGCTCATAAACTCTACCTTCAATGTGAACCTTATTTTCATTCTTTCTCATAATTTTTTCTCCTTATAATTCATTTATTATTAATATATTTTAGTTTTCAGATTCTTTAAAACTCTCTCCCTTTTCTGTGAGAGAATATACAATAGGGTCTTTACCTTCTTTTTCAACAAAACCATCTGTAATAAGTTTTCTCATACAACCTGCTACAGAACGACCAGACATGAAAAGTCCTTCACCAATATCAGAAGCCTTAAACAAACTTCCCTTATGAGTTTCATGCTGTTGCATATACTTTAGAATTTTAATTCCATTTTCTGTAATTGGTTTTGCGCCCTTTGGTTTTTCTTCTTTCCATTTAAGAAAAAATTCTTTTGCTTTTTCACTAAAAATAGTTTCGTCTGATTCAATTAACATTTCAATTTCTTCAATAAATTCTTTTCTTCCCATAATTTTTCTTCCTTTTTTTTTTATTTTTTCTTATTTACTTTATGTATATATTATAACAAAAATTTTAAGAAAAATCAACTAAAGGAAATTTATCTCCGTATTGAAAAATTTCATCAATAAAAATAAACTCTTGTGCGTAAGGAAGTGAGCGGGCAAAAGAAATGAAACATTCTTCTACTTCATGATGCTTTCCTGACCACTCATTTAGTTTATGTCCTCTGCGCTGACCCTTACTACACATTGCTAAAAGATTTTCATAATTCATAGTAACAGTCCTTGTTTGAAGCCATGCTTCTGGAAGCCATCTAATAAGTTCTTTCCAGTAGTGTAAATCACCTGTTTCAATATACTTCTTTCTTAATTCTTCACAAACCTTTATAATATGCTCTGCCTGGTCTTTTACCCAAACTCCATATTCTGGAATGTCAAAAATTTTCATATCATTAAAGTCATCTGTTTCAAAGCAATCAAATGTGATTTCTTTGTTTTTAATGGTATGCATTGTAGAAGTTGAATTTGCTACAGTACCTACTTTATATGTATCAAATTCTTTCCAGAAATATAGTGGTGCGGTAATATCTACGCTTACAAAAATTTGACGCATAAACTTACGATGTTCTGGCCCCGCATGAATAAGGGTTTGCGCGAGTTTCATATCTTCGGGTCCAATATAGGCATATTCAAAAAGTCCATTTGAACTATAAATATTACCATTTTTTTCTAACCATTTAATAAGATTAGCAACCTCTCCTGAATAATCTTCATCAATTTCAGAGTAGTTCATTTTATTTTTCCAACTTTCAAATGGACGAGTCCAATAAGCATTGTCTGCGGAAAGAACAGAAATACCAAATTCGCTATCACTTTTAGCCCAACTTTCTTTTGGGTTTCTCATACCGCGCAAAGCATTTTCAAAATTCATAACTCTAATATGTTCAAATTTCATCTTTTACCTCTTTAAAAAAGACTGAATAAGCCTAACCTATTCAGTCTTTAATTTATAATATATTGTTATTTATTATTCTGTTGGTGCTTCAGGGTCAAAGGAACGACCAAGGTCTGTAAGCTTGATATACTTTACCTTCTGATGAGAACCGTCTGCGAGTGTCTTTTCTGCCTCAACTCTTGTCATGAGGTCCTTTCTACAAAACGCAGATGTTACACTACCATTTACCTGCTTTACACCAAGACCGAGAGCATCAGCAATATCCTGTGCTGTAATATTCTCTGCTTCGTGCTCCTTTACAAAATAAAAAATTGCCTTAGAATTTTCTTTCAGTGCCATAATTAAAATCTCCTTTTAAATCCATAAAATATTTTTTGTTTTTTTTTAAGATGATTTTTCTCATCTTTTCTATGATATTATTATATCATAAATTTTTTAATTTGTCAAAAGTTTTTTTTCTTGAATATAATTATCTATTTCAAGAAGGTCTTCTGGAAGCAAGTCTTCCACTAGTTTATCAATCTCTATCATACCAGTTTTTGAATCTACACTTCCACTCTGAACTTTTCTTTCAAGCTCAGCGATTTTTTTTGCGATTTTTTTTAGTTCCCTTTTCATATTTATATTATATCATAAAATTTTTGTTTTGTCAAAAATTTTTATTGATAAAATCCTCCTCTGAGATAATAGGAATACCGAGTTCTTTTGCGGTTTTATTTTTAGCAGATGTTGAGTTAATATCATTATTAATAAGGTAACTAACCTTTTTTGTAATCTTATCAACTACTTTTCCGCCACGTTCTTCAATAGCATTTTTTAATGCTTCTCTGTTTTTATAAATTTTTAATTTTCCTGTAATAACAACAGTAGTATCTTTTAAAGTATTTTTTTCCTGAGATTCTTCTACAGTAGAAAGATATAAATAATTATTTACAATCCAATCTAACTCACTATAATCAAAAGTTAATAGTGCTTTTGTCATCTCTGACCCGTAACCTTCAATTTGAGAAAAATCAAAACTCTTATTGATATGTTCTCTAAAATTATCATATGTTTTAAATCTATTTGCTAAATCTTTAGCAATAGTTTTTCCAATTAAAGGAATACCAATAGAAGAAATAACTTTTTCTAAAGTAGTTGTTCTTGCGGAGAATACTGAATTTAAAATATTATTTACAGATTTTACTCCAAAACCTGGTTTTTCAACCCACATATCTCTAACTTGTTCAAGAAGAAATAGGTCTTGAATTTCTTCAACCCATCCCCAATTAATAAGTTTTTCTAATGTTGCTTTGGACAAACCTTTAATATCTAAGCCTTTCTTTCCACAAAAATGGTCAAGTCTATTAACCAATTTTCCTTGACATTGTGGATTTCCGCAAATTAAAAATTCACTTCCATCAGTTGTTAAAACTTCTGTCTTTTCTCCGCATATAGGACACACTTCTGGAATTGTAATAGGAATGGAAACATTCTTATGTTCATAAGGATAAACCTTAGAAATTTGTGGAATGATTTGATTTGCTCTATAAATTTCTACCTCTTGGTTTTGATATTCTAATTTAAGTTCTTTTAAAACACTTAAATTATGACAATTCGCTCTTTCAATAGTGGCTCCATCAATTTCAACAGGTTCTAAAATTGCTACTGGAGTAAGAACACCTGTTCTTCCCATTGTCCATTCAATATCTTTTACTGTTGTTTTATAAGTTTCATCATAAAATTTATAAGCAATAGCATTGTTAAAATGATGTGATGTTTTACCTAATGAGCTACCATAATCAATATCATTAAATTTAAAAACAATACCATCAATAGGATAGCCATATCTATTTGCTTGACTTTGTAAAAAAGCAATGTTTTCTTCTAAATTAAATTCTTTTGAAAAATCATCAAAAGGAACAACAGTAAAATCATATTGTAGTAAAGTAAGAAGTTTTTCTGATAATAGTCTTTTCTTTTCAAAGCCAAAATCTAATCCTTTAATAACATCCCATGCTACAAAAGTAAGATTGCGTAAAGAACATTCTTTTGAATTAAGAAGTCTAATACTTCCTGCTGCGAAATTTCTTGGGTTTTTATAATCTTCTTCAAACTGTTTAAAGTCATCATAAGAACAAATAATTTCGCCATCAATAATAACTTCACCTTTACATGGAATTGTTTTAGGAATAGATTTAATTACAAAAGCATTATGTAAGATATCCTCTCCTATAAAACCATCTCCGCGGGTTTCCGCTCTTACTAAAATACCATCTTTATAAGTTAAAGAACAAGTTAAGCCATCCATTTTACACATAGCAATATATTCTTTTCCCTTTAAAAAATTAAAAACTTCTTTTAAATCTTTTGTTTTTGGAAGAGAAAGCATCTCGTGATTATGTGTAATTTTTATTAAAGCTTCAACTTCTTCAAAAGGAAGCGTAGAGTGAATGATTTGAGTTGGAGAGTTAGGTAAAGTATATCTGTTTTCTAATTCTAGCTGAACTAAATAGAAATATAAATTATCCCATTCTTCATCTGTCATAATAGGAGTTCCTTTATCATATTCCTCTGTTGCTTTATTTAATTTTTCAACTAAATTCTTCATTTCTTCTAAAATTAATGGATGCATTATTTTCTCTCCTTATCTTATTCTTTATATATATTATATCATAAATTTTTTAAAAAATCAAAAAAGGAGGGCATATGCCCTCCTTTTTATAACTTAATAACTGATGTAACTTTACTTTCTTTAATCATTGTATTTCCCATACTTGCCTTAGTAAGAACAGGAACATCCTTAACTGAAATACAAATAGAGTTTGGTTTTCCAACTAAAAGCAGTGAATCTTCATTTGATACCAATGCTACTCCAATAATATCTCCAGTAATAGTGGTAGGTTTATAGATATAACAACCCTTACCACCTCTACCCTGAATAGAAAAATCTGAAACAGGACTTCTCTTACCAAAACCATTTTCAGTAACAATAGCGATATAATCATCTAATTTTGTAATGGGAAATCCGCCAATTACAAAATCACCTTCATTAAGTTTAATACCCTTTACTCCCATAGCAACTCTACCAATAGGAGAAATATCTTTGGTATTAAATCTAATAGACATACCCTTATGAGTAATAAGAATCATATCTTCATCTTTTGTAAAAATTACATTAGCAATAGAGTCGGATTCCTTTAATTTAATTGCGGAAATACCACTATTTCTTTTTGTCTTAGTATATTCTTCTAAAAGAGTTTTCTTTACTAAACCTTCTTTTGTAACAAAGATAACATATTCTGCGTCACTTTTTCTATTTAAAGAAGTGATAGCAATAACCTTTTCTTTTGGTTCCATTGAAATTAAAGAATCAATTCTAACACCCTTAGAAGCATTAGTTCCAACTGGAACATGGTCAACTAAAAGTCTATACATTTTTCCCTTATCTGTAAATGCCATAAGTGTGTCAATAGTATTTGTAGAAATTGTGTTTAGGATTGCTTCATCCGCAGTCTTTACACCCTTTCCATTCTTTCTTTGGATTCGAAAAGATTTCAGCGGAATTCTTTTAATTTCTCCAGTTTGAGATAATACTACAACACAATCTTCTGGAATAACTTCTTCAATTTCTTTTTCTTCTGGTTTTACTTCAATATGAGTAAGTTCAGTTCTTCTTTCATCACCATATTTTTTAACAATAGCAGAAAGTCTATCTTTAAGTTCTTCTTTTAGAGCGGACTCATGTGTCATAAGATATTCAAGCTCATTAATAAGCTTTTCAAGTTCTGCCTTTTCATTTTCAAGTTCAATCTTTTCTAACTTTGCCAACTTGGCAAGTTTCATATCTAAGATTGCTTTTGCTTGATTTTCAGTAAAACCATAATCTTTTTGAAGTCTTTCTTTTGCGGCAGACGCACTTTCAGACTGTTTAATCTTCTGAATAATATTATCAATATCTTCAAGAGCTTTTAAAAGTCCTTCAACAATATTTAATCTAGCATTAGTTTTCTGTAAATCAAAATCAACTTCTCTGCGGATACATTCACTATTATGTTCAACATAAATCTTGCAACAATCTTTAAGATTTAATTCAGTAGGAGTT
>JAEIGA010012669.1_pt1 | contig 12807 bp, 9 predicted proteins | sample 9270691 | NCBI WGS metagenome assembly JAEIGA01 (sample SAMN17057246, study PRJNA624740) | gut metagenome | biome: biome; isolation source: fecal sample | host: Bos grunniens | place: China: Xizang | collected 2019 | reverse complement strand
TGTGCATTCTCAGCGAATACGATAGTAGTGTCACCAGCACCTGCAGCACCTGCAGCCTCAAGAGCAGTCTCAAGAGTTGTTAGAGAGTTTACAACATAGCTGTCGTTCTCATCCTTAACAACACCCTTATCTAACCACTCGTTGCCATCGATATAAACCTTTACATTATCAGCACCCTCGATGTTGAACAAAGACTCACCAGTGAAATCGCTAACATTAAAACCAGTTGCTGTGCAACCGTTGATATAAACATTATATGAGCTACCCTTAGAGCCATCAATCTCAATTGCAGACTTAACCTGAGTAGTAGCTGAGAACTGACAATTGTTGAAAGTTACAGTGCGTGCACCTGCATTACCTACAGTACATACCTTAACAGCGCGCTCAACACCATTGAACTCACAGTTTGTGAATGTGATGTTATCTGCAGCACCAGTCCAGAAATACTGACCCTCGTTCACAAAAGTACAATCAGTTACAGTTGTAACATCACCAGCAAACATAATGTAGTTTACAAAGTGGCAGTTCTTGTATGTCTCCTTAACTGCCTTCTGGTAACCCTGAGTATTATTTTTATATGCCTCACCAACCAAAGTTAGATTCTCAAAGTTAAGAGCTGCACCACTGTAATACGTATCAATGTGTGTTGCAGGAGACTGCTTAACAATTGCATTCTCATTAAGACCAACGAATGTAATCTCCTTATTTGTGAAATATGGCATAGTTACCTCACCACCAATCAAGATAATATCTCCATCCGCAGCCTCGGCAACAGCAGCAGCCAACTCTGCTGTAGTATCAACCGTGCGAACAACATTCTCAGGCTCCTCGAAAGTATCGTCGATAGTAACAGAGAACTCAGTGTATGCTGTCATAAGGTTACCGATGATAGTTGTCAAGTGGTTACGCTGTGTAGGGATATTTGTGTTGAAGTCAACAGTCTTGATAGGCTCGTTGTCCTGATCGTACACTGTCATCTGGAAGCTAACTGGGCTCTGTGAGTCAGTTGCAAGGATGTAGTCGGTGAACAATGTCAAGTGCGAAGCACGCTCAGTACCGTTTGAAGCAACTGTTACATCGTCGTCATAACCGCAGTTGTAAACGTGGTTAACACGGTTTGTACGGATATTGTCAACGTATGTGTAGTCGAAAGTCTTATCTGACTCGTTCTTAGAGTCTGAGATAGTACCCTCTACAGCGTTGAAAGTTGTAGGGATAACAACGTTGTTACCATAAGTTACAGTCACGTACTTAGGGTTTGCGGTAAGGTTAAGCTCTGCAAGGTCTGTAGCGATAACACGCAACTTAGCGTATGGACGCTGCAAAATTACATCATCAGCCTTGTTAGTTGCGTTATTTGATGGAGTGTAAGTAAATGACTTGTAGTAAGCATCTGCGATCTCATCGTTGATAGCATCAACATCCTGCTTGATAGTGATCTGAGAAAGTTTTTCACCGATAGTGTGGCGAAGACCAAGATTAGCCTGATTTGCGTAATCAACAGCCTGAGCAGCAGTACCCTCTGGGACGAAGTCAGCAAATACTACAAAACGGTAGTTACGGTGAGGGATAAGGCGTAGCTCGAATGTTACAGGCTCGTACTTGTCCTTAATAATAACCACACGATCCTTAACAGGATTCACAAGGTCATCCTCCTCATAAACCTCCATTGAGTAACGAAGGTCTACCTTGCTCCAATTCTGACGATCGCCAGTAGCATTACCATCAAGGTAGTCAATAGCGCCATAAGCACTATTCAATGTGTTCTGAGCGTCACCATCGGTACGGGTAGCACCAACAAGCTCAGGAGCTGCAACTGAAAGCTGCACGCTAACCTCACCGCGTGACTCATTGTCAGCAGTAAAGTCCTTCTGACAAGATGCTAAACCAAGCACCAAGGCAGCAAGAAAAAGAACTTTTTTCATAGCGAATAATTGTTTATTATTAATATTTGTTTAAAATTTTCCGTTTTCACATTGGTTCTACGCCCTACCATACTCGGCAAATACGAAGAGACCCACAATGAGCACCCTTCAAAATATCAAGCGACATTCGCAATCCAACACAAATCACAACACCCTGATACTCTGCAAAATACCCATTAATATTATCTAAAGATAACATAGCAAAGAGTATGCATATCCACTATCCATACCCACTGTTTGCTTATTTCTCTCAGATTCTCATACAAAGTTAGGAAAAATTTTGCAAAAATAAACTGTTTTTACAAATATTTTTCAACTATTTTTCAAGTTTGCACATCGGCAAAAATCGCTCAAACAAAATATTCTGCAACCGCACAAAAAAAACTATCGCAGAGCAATAGACTCCGCGATAGCACATATAGAAAAGTAGCCCTCTACAGCTCCGTCTTCCACAACCCGTGAAGGTTGCAATACTCGTACACCGCTATCGGCTTGGCATCGCCCAATGCAATCACCGCCTCTGGCTTGTCACTAAGGTCAACCTTAACACCGCCCTTGTCGGTCTCCACATAGATAAAGGCTATGTGGTGCTCCTCGGTCATAGGGTGCGCAACACTGCCGACCTCGACCTTGATAGTGTTATTATCAAGACGAGTCACAACAGGAACATGCTTCTCGTTGCTTGCATCCACGGTGTTAGGCACGAGCTCCTGCATCTTCTGGCCACAGCATACAATAGGAACTTTCGAGTCTACCAACTTAACTACTACATTGCCACACATCTCACATTTATAAAATCTTGTTGTCATAATCTTTCAGTTTTAATAGTTTTATGCATTGTTTTATTTTCTTGGTGCAAAAATAATACAAAGATATTGTTCTATCAAACAGATATTTTCTATCTTTGTATCGATAAAACCGATAAACTATGACACTACAACAGATGGAGTATATTGTGGCGGTGGATAAGTATCGCCATTTTGTACGCGCTGCAGAGTCGTGCAACGTTACACAGTCGACACTTTCGTCGCTTATTCAAAAGCTTGAGACAGAGCTCGATGTATCGATATTTGACCGCACACAGCACCCCGTAGCACCCACTCCTATAGGCGAGGAGATTATCGCTCAAGCGCGAGTTATTCTCTACAACTCATCGCAGATGAACGAACTTGTAGCCTCGCACAAGGGTTGCTCTGTAGGCGATATACGACTTGGCACGGTATCGACAATTGCGCCATTTATACTTCCACAACTATTTCGCTACATTAGCGACAACCACGGCGAGGTACACCTCCACGTCGAGGAGGCACGTGTGGAGACTATCAAGCAGAAGCTACTACGCGCGGAGCTCGATATCGCCATACTACCAATGCCTGTAGCCGACGAGGCACTCCTTGAGATCCCAATCTTCCACGAGCGATACTACGCATACGTATCGCCAGAGGATAGCCTACACCACAAGGAGCGACTTGTAACTGGGGAGCTTACAGCAGAGAATATATGGATGCTTGGCGAGAGTTACTGTCCTAATACTGGGCAGTTCCCCTTCTGCATCAGCGATATGACAAATATTTCGATATATGTGGCGGGTAGCATCGAGACGCTAATACGCATTGTGGACAATAACGGGGGATACACGATTATACCTGAGCTACAGTTGCCACTTATCGACAATATCCGCAGAGCAAATGTTCGCGAGTTGGTAGACCCTACACCTGGTAGAGAAGTAGCCTTTGTCGTTCGCAAAGACTTTGTGAAGGAGCGAATGATAAATATCCTTGCCGAGGCAATAAAGAGCATTATCCCAGCAGAGATGCTCGACTCTCGCATTAAGAAGTTTGCAATAAAACTATAGGGAGATTATATAATTAGATATATGAGCAGAGCATCTAAAATATTAAGACTCTTGGGGCATGTGGCAGTAAGTCTTTTATTTGCAGTTGTAATGGCGATCGTGGCAACAAGCTTCTCAGCCATATACGACTTCGCACCAGCTACCCCATTTTCTGGCGACGATATCTTCAATCCATACGCGGAATTTGACCCGAACATCGAGTGGAAGCGCACTTCGTTACATACCCACACACGTGTGGATGGTCCACTAAACGAGTGCGACTACACCGCTAAGGAGACCTTTGACAAATACACCGACTATGGCTACGATATCGTAGGTATTTCAAACCATAACGAGATTACATCTCACCCCGATCCAAAGCAGGATATTCGCATCTATGAGCACGGCTATAACTTACGCAATTTTCACAAGTTAGCAATTGGTACCGAGCAAGTTATGCGCTTCGACGCTCTATATCCGTTCTTGGCCTCACAGGCGCAATATCAGCTTCGAAAGTTAGCCGAGGAGTGCCGAGTTTTACAACTTAATCACCCCTCGCGCTCGGCGCTACTCGACAGCGCGTGCCTTACAAAAATCGGTGGCTACGATATCCTTGAGCTCTCGGGCATAGATGCATACTTAGAGAATAAGCATTGGGATTGGGCGCTTAGCGCTGGTCGCTACAGCTTTGCCCTATTAAACGACGATCTACACTACCCAGATAGATCAAGCCGTTTTGCGGTGCGCTGCAGTTTTTTAGGTGCCGAGGAGTGTACTACGGAGGAGATTATTCGCACACTTAAGAGCGGTTGCTTCTACTCAGTGCGCGTACCTGACTACGGCAATGGTGACTGGGAGGCAAAGCGCGCACAAAACCAGGCTCTACCAACGATAGAAAACATTGGTTTAGTGGACGATACAATCTTTATGAAACTTTCACACTCTGCGGAGCAGATTAGGGTTATCGGTCAGAATCACACCCTCCTTGCACGAGCTACCGAGAGCGACACTATATCATATTGTATGCGCGATTGCGACCCCTACGCCCGCATTGTGGCATCCTACCCCGACAGCCTTATCATTATGACAAACGCCTTTGCGCGCTACGACAAGGCTTCGATGGCATCACCCTCAGATAGAGAGTTTTGTACAATAAATAGAACTATGACAGCGTTATATAACACTGTAATAGTGTTGATTATGGGTATAATAATGTTTATTTACATAAGATTAATCAGACGATGGAAGAGAAGATAAAGCGCATTAAACAGTGGTTTAATAAGCCACTTAGCATAGTGTGGTTTTGTATGACAATAAGCCTCTTTACGCTTATTGCCTACCATAAACCTCTGTTTAGCTATGTCGTTGATAATGTGGAGTGTGGCTTTAGTGGTGTTATGATAGTCATCAGTTTCTTGGTGCTGCTTGTTGCCGTTAACTTTATGATGGCAATGCTTCTTATCAAACCGCTGCGCATGGTGGGTCGCGTGATTGTGGCTATATCGATGCTCGCAAATGGTGCCGCGATATACTTTGTAAGTAGCTCAAACGTACTACTTACGCGCGATGTTATGGGCAACCTCTTCAACACCCGCGTCTCAGAGGCATCGGGCTTTATAACCATAGGTATGTTCCTATATATCATCATCTTCGGACTACTACCAGCCCTCTATATCATTTTTCGCAAAGTGGACTATGGCAAGTATAGCACCTTTGGCAAGAGCATCGGCATATCACTCCTTAGTATTATCGCCATGGCACTACTCAATATTAACAACGTGCTATGGATAGACCGCAATGCCACAAAGGTGGGCTCGCTCATTATCCCTTGGTCGTATGTCGCCAATACTGCGCGTCACTTCCACCACCAGATGATGCTTAACCGCAAGGAGATAATCCTTCCCGATGCATCGTTTAGCTCTGACGACCCTGCGGTAATGGTGCTTGTAATCGGCGAGTCGGCACGTAGAGAGAACTTCTCGCTCTATGGCTACGAACGCGAGACAAACCCACTACTTAAGCAGGATAGCGTAACAACATATATCGCCAACGCCTCGGCAACATCTACCACTCAGGCTGTTAAGGCGATATTGGACCACAAACGCGTGGAGGAGCTATATGAGATTTTGCCAAACTATATGTACCGCAACGGCGTGGATGTGGTATGGCGCACAGCCAACTGGGGTGAGCCACCACTCCATATCGAGAAGTACCGCAACGTGTCAAAACTTAGATCCGAGTACCCCTATGCCGATAGCAAGTACGACGGTATATTGTTGGAGGGTCTCAGCGAGGAGATTGCAGCATCTACAAATAACAAACTCCTAATCGTAATACATACAACCACAAGCCACGGTCCTGAGTATTATAAGAAGTATCCTGCGGAGTTTAAGCAGTTTACCCCAGTATGCACTACCGTGGAGATGGCGAAGGCTAAGCGTTCGGAGCTTATCAATGCCTACGACAACACCATTCTCTATACCGACTACCTCCTACACTCCATCATCGAAGTGCTACGCGATGTGGAGGATAGAGAGTGCGCCATGATATATATATCCGACCATGGCGAGAGCCTTGGCGAGGGCAATATCTATATGCACGGCATGGTATCGGCATCGATGGCCCCAAAGGAGCAGACCGAGATTCCGTTTATCGTATGGCAGGGCGACAACCCTCGCACACTAAAGAGCCTCGATAAGGTAGGCCACTACCATATCTTCCATAGCGTTATGGACTACTTAGATATGGAGAGCGTGTTCTATAAGGAGGAGTTCAGTATCTTTGAATAAGAGATCTAATTAACAAAACCAAACTTCAATTAGCCCCACTACCCAATTTCTTGTCAGAAGTCGTGAGATGTGGTGCATCGCAAAAGAAGAGACCTCGGGATAGTACACGAAGTACAGCCCGAGGTCTCTTACTTGTTGGGACGTGCCGCAGATTGCGGCATATCACAAGAAATTAGAATGGCATATCGTCTATCACGCCAACATTAGAACTCGCCATTGGCGCCTCGTCGAGGATAGGTGGCAGGTCATGCATAGGTGGCTGTGGAGCGTTCTGCTGTGTAGGCTGCACACGCCATGCTCGAACATCGGTGTACCAGCGACCCTGATACTCGCGAGACTCGATATCGAAAGAGACAATATAGGTCTCACCAACACGAAGTGTTGCCACATCCTGCGCCTTATTCATAAATGTAACAGCAAGCTCCTTACCAAACTGCTTGTTTGGCTGCTCAAATACTACTGTCTGACGCTCCCATGTACCACGTGCCGACTGACCAGATACTGGGGGCAAAATTTGCAATACTTTACCTTCAAATTCCATATTATTTTCTGTTTTATTTGTTTCAAACTATGCCACTGAGCATGGGATGCCAAGTGCCTCTACACGAGCCGCAATCTCGCGAAGCTCTTCCTTTTCGACCTTCTCAAGGGTCTGACAAGGGGTATCGCGATCAAGTGAGTAGACCATAACCTGCTTTGGCTTAATCTCAGCTACAAGCTTTAGCCATGCTACAACCTCCTCCTCGGTGGTGTTATCCACGCGCTTACCGAGATACTCGCCACGAAGGAACATCGTCTGAAGGATAAGGTTACCCTCAAATGCCTTCAACAGCTCCACTGTGCGAGCAACGGTATATGCCCCCTGAGGCTTATTCACAAGCTGCACGGTATCGTCAAATGCAGAGTCGAGCTTAAGGATATTGTTATCAACGCGCAAGAGGGCGCGACGCACATCCTCGCGATGTATCTGCGTAGCGTTAGAGAGCACCGAAACCTTAGCTGCTGGGCAGTGCTTATCGCGAAGCGCGATAGTATCGGCAATGATATTCTCGAAGTCGGGATGCATCGTTGGCTCGCCATTACCCGCAAAGGTGATAACATCGGGTGGCGTGCCCTCAGCAACCATCTTCTGCAAGGTCTCCTCGAGCATATTGCTCACATCCTCGCGAGCATTGAAACGGCGCTTGCCTGGATGCTCGTCATTCCAACCGCACTCGCAATAGATGCAGTCGAAGCTACACAGCTTCGACTCGATAGGCAAAAGGTTCACTCCCAACGAAAGTCCCAAACGGCGTGAGCGGATAGGACCAAAGATTATATTATCGTATAGCGATGTCATCTATATAATTTGTTAATTGTTACTGCTTTGAGCCCTTAGAGCCTCCAAATTTCGCACCATGCTTAGCCTGGTATGCAAAGATATTCTCCGAGTAAGATGTTGTCTTAAACTCCGAGTCACGCTTACGCTTAAAGGCGATGGCGATAAGGCGATCCACAAGCTCATCGAACTTAACACCTGTAGCCTCCCAAAGGTAGAACGACAACGAGCCTGGGATGGTGTTAATCTCGTTAACATAGATACCTCCGTTAGCCTCGTCAATCATAAAGTCGATACGCGATACGCCGTCGCAAGCCAACACACGAAATGTCTCGCACGCAGTCTTACGAATAAAGTCTGTCACACTCTGCTCCAAGCGTGCAGGAATCTCACGCACTGTAGAGTGCATACCCTCCGATGGCTTATTCTTACCACCACCGAGATACTTATCCTCGTAGCTTAGAATCTCGCCGCTACGCACTGGAGCCTCACATACCGAAGCCTCACAATCGTAGTAATCACCAAGCACTGAGCAGTTTATCTCCTTTAGCTTTTCGATAAGGCACTCGATAATAACTCGTTTCGAGTACTTGATAGCATTATCCACAGCATCAACCAACTCCTCGCGGTTGTGCACAGCCTTGATGCCAACACTTGAACCGAGGTTTGCAGGCTTCACAATAAGTGGATAGCTAAGAGCCTCGGCACGCTCCACGCACGCCTCACGCTCCGAGAGCCACTCCTTATCCGAGAACCAAGCGTAGTCAACAACAGGAATACCGCTCTCCTTAAGAATCATCTTCATTGTAATCTTATCCATACCATTTGCCGAAGCCAAAGGGTTAGGACAAGCGTATGGGATACCAGTCATCTCAACCATACCCTGGAACGAGCCATCCTCGCCAGAAGTACCGTGCAAACATGGCAAGATAACATCAATCTTGGTCACTACATCGCTACCAAACAGCGGCTTACGCACCTTATAAAGGTTATTGTCGCCATAGATAGGGCGGAAATACACCTCCTCTACCGACTGAAGCAGAGCCTTCATATCGCGATAGTTCTCCGTATTGCGGAGCTTCTCACCTGTGTACCAATGACCATCCTTAGAGATATAGATAGGTACAATATTATACTTCTCTACACTCATTGCCGCCATTGTCTGCGCTGCAGTGATTACAGAAATCTCATTCTCCACTGAGCGACCACCAAAAATCACACCTACGTTAATCTTCATCTTATATCGTTTTTATTACTTACTTAAACGAGTCGGGGAGATCATTCTCATACAAGATCACATCCCCCGCCTTTAGCTTGGGCTGTAGCGACGACATAGCCTCCACAAAGGATGCTACGCACTCTACCTGCGAATCAGGGTAGCCACCCTCAGCCAAGCCCTCAGTTATCGCAGCGCGGTTAACCTCGTTAACAACATATACTCCATCGACCTTCGCGCGAGTGATATCGCCACCAAAGGTCTTGTTATTTTCAAATTGTTTTGCTCCCATCTCCACAAAGCCCGGGGTTACGACATAGCGCTTACCCTCTGTAGCAAAACCAGACAATACCTCAAGCGCCATACGTGCTCCCTCTGGGTTCGAATTGTAGGCATCATCGAGAATCGAGATGCCGCCATTACGACGCATACTGAGGCGGTGCTCCACCTGCTCAATCTGTCGCACAGCGCGGCGGCGCGCCTCAACGCTAATGCCAAGATGCTCGGCAACAGCCAACGCTGCGGTGATATTTAGGATATTACCCCTACCAAGAATATGGGTTGCATAACCCTCATCTACCACACCTTCGTGCGCTACATCGAAGCGCGTCTCGGTAGCCGAGTAGAGGATATTTGATGCTCTAAAGTCAGCCTTCTGGCACTCCACAGCGTAGGTTGCAATATCGTAACCACGCTCCTTAATATAGTTTCGAGCCGCATTAGAGTCGATGTTTACCACACCAAAGCCTCCCTTGGGTAGGGCATCTATCAATTCAAACTTAGTACGCGCAACATTCTCTACCGAGCCAAAGGTCTCAAGGTGCATCTCGCCTACCGAGGTCACAACACCAATTGTAGGCTCTACAAGGTCGCATATCTCCTTAATATCACCCCTCTGCTTTGCACCCATCTCCACGATAAAGACCTCGTGGTGGGGCTTCAAATGTTCACGCACGGTGCGCACAACACCCAATGTAGTATTGAAGTTACCAGGTGTCATCAAGACATTATACTTCTCCGAGAGAACACGATATAGGAAGTGCTTTGTAGAGGTCTTGCCGAAGCTACCTGTAACACCGATAATCTTCAAATTTGGCATCGCACGAAGCATACGCTTAGCATCGTTGTAGTACCAGCGCGATATAGCCTGCTCCAATGGGCGATTTATAAGGTTTGCAAGCAGCGTCCAGTAGTCGAATGTGAGTGCCATCATCGCACAATAGGTGTACTCCACAGCGAAGATATGCACCAATGCCACCACCGTAAAGGTAAAGATTAGGCGTGTGGCTATAAGGCGCTTAACACGCATAGTGTAGGCAATCGGAATCTTATACTTTATCGAGAACTCAGCGATGGCAATAACCAACATCCACAGACCAAAGAGTGTTAACACCACACCATTAGATGTAAAGATGAAGGTTACTGCCGATATCAACGCCAAGATATTGGCACGCGAATACCACTCGCCCGTTTGGCGTAACCAGCGGTTGTAGCGCTCTACACGGTAGCTATTCAGCTGAAACATCTGCACCGAGTAGCGCATCGTAGCAAGCAGAAAGAGCAACCAAACGATAGTGAATATGTGAGCTATAACCATTCTACTGCAATCCTAAGAAATTCATTAACGAAGCACGCCACAACTCTGGGCGCTCCAAAAAGGCAAAGTGACCAGCACCCTCGGCAACAACAAGACCAGCATCAGGAATAAGTTTCTCCATCTTATACGCATCCGAAATAGGAGTCGCTATATCCTTATCACCCCAAAAAAGCATCACTGGAGCCTTGATGCTTGGCATTACACCGCATAGATCCTCGTTCACACACTTCGAGAGTATGGCGCGCATCATAGGGGTAGCACGGTTGTAGTCCGACGAGCCCGACTTTGCTCGTCGCTGATCAAGAAGCATCTGCGCCTTCTTCTCACCTATTAGCAACGGCAAGGCGCGCTTCAAGAGTTTGTAGGCATATACCTTACGGTAGTAGGCAAATGTACGGCGAGGCTTCACACCCGCAGCATCGGTCAATACCACCCTCTTAACCTTGTTACGCGAGGCATAGAGAATCGAGACACGACCACCAAAGGAGTGACCCACAAGGGTTGGACATAGAATGCCGAGCTCCTTAAGCAATGCCTCCACAGAGCGAGTGTACTCCTCAACACCCCATACAGAATCAGGCTCACTACTTGCACCAAAGCCAGCAAAATCTACCACCACTACACGAAAGTGCGACTGCAACGCCTCGATGCTACTCTTCCAGATGCTTTTATCGCATCCCCAGCCGTGTAGCAACACCACTGCATCACCGTCACCCACAACACTATACGCGAGCTCAATTCCGTTATATTTATACCTACAGTCCATAGATGCAAAGGTACGAAATAATTTCCAAAATAGAGAAGCAAACGGAAGATTTTTTTGGATAAGTAAATACCTTTTAATGGGAGACAGGTAAGGTTTGTGAGAGACTTATCGAGGGCATTATGATGGGGAGTCTGTGGAGTCTATGGGTTATAGGGATTATGGGGGCAAATCCCCAGCATACTCAGGTTACTCAGCATCCCAAGAAAAAGGCAGAGTCTGATTAAAGTGAAAACTGAAACGTGAAAGGGGAAAAGTGTGGTGCGCTTCGCGCGAATTAAAGTGAAAAGTGAGAAGGTAATTTAGTGAATTTAGAGAGTTTAGTGAGTTTAGTGTTTCGCTTGATACCATCTCCCTAATTTCCATAACTTCCCTAATTTCCCTAATTCTGATGATACTCTGTGGTCTCTTTCGTCTCTGTGGTCTCTGTGGTCTCAAAAAAAACTTACCAAGCGCAAGACCTAATTTCTTGTCAGAAGGGGTCAGGCTTGGCCTCGATAAAGAAATTGCCCCAGATGGGACATACTTGGCGTATTTCCCATTTGGGGCAATGATTGAGAGGTCGAGAATGACCCCTTATCACAAGAAATTACTCTGTGCAGCGGCAAACCAAATTACGATCACCATAACCATTGTCAATCTTGGTTACGTATGGGAAGAACTTGTTCTCCACGATCCAAGATAGTGGGAAGGCAGCCTCCTCGCGAGAGTATAGATGTGACCACTCACCTGCAAGCTCCTTAGCTGTATGTGGAGCGTTAACAACTACGTTATCAGCGTTGCCCGATGCAGCAGCAGCCTCGCACTCGCGCTTAATCTGGATAAGTGCCTCGATGAAGCGATCCATCTCTGCCTTGGACTCAGACTCAGTAGGCTCAACCATTAGGGTCTCGTGTACTGGGAATGAGAGGGTTGGAGCGTGGAAGCCATAATCCATAAGACGGTGAGCGATATCACCACAATCGATATTGTAGTCATGCTTGAAGCGTGTAAGATCGAGAATCATCTCGTGACCTACACGACCTGTCTCACCAGAGTAGTATGTCTTATACTCGTGCTTAAGAGCCGATGACATATAGTTGGCGTTAACAATAGCAAGCTCTGTAGAGCGACGTAGACCCTCGAAGCCAAGCATACGGATATAACCGTATGTGATTGGGAGCAACATCGCCGAACCCCATGGAGATGAAGATACTGCGGTGATACCCTCCTCGCCACCTGTCTCCATTAGAGAGTGAGTAGGCAAGAACTTAACAAGGTGCTCTGCAACACATACAGGACCAACACCAGGGCCACCACCACCGTGAGGCATCGCGAAGGTCTTGTGTAGGTTAAGGTGACATACGTCAGCGCCGATATAGCCAG
>JAEIGA010012668.1_pt1 | contig 12807 bp, 15 predicted proteins | sample 9270691 | NCBI WGS metagenome assembly JAEIGA01 (sample SAMN17057246, study PRJNA624740) | gut metagenome | biome: biome; isolation source: fecal sample | host: Bos grunniens | place: China: Xizang | collected 2019 | reverse complement strand
TCACGTGAAACATCGTTACATTTACACTAGTTTCAGGGCCTTGAAATATAGTAATATGGTGGTGGACCTTTTCATGGTCCGGAAGGGAGAAGAATATATGTGGACTGACATTGAAATGTTGATTATGTCGTTGTGTTGTTTGGGGATCGGCTTGTGTGTCGGTTCGGATCTTCCAGGATCCAGAAGGAAGCGCCGCCGCTGATCGGAAAGGGCCGGATCATCACCGGCCCCGGCGAATAGGGGAACGGTCCCCATATTCAGCTATCACCGGGCGTAAACGGTGGGAAAGGAAAAAGAAATGGGCAAGGTAAAAGAATCTATGGAAGCAACAAGGGAAGCCAGCGGGGATTATAAGGTTATTTATAAACCGGAAGAAGACAAGCTGGTGTGTGAAGGGATCCTGAAGGCGTTTCGTTTCGGGACAAACAAATTCGACACGAAGACTGAAAAGTATTTCGTTTCGATCCTGACTTCTCTGGATGCCGCAACGCGTGCGGAAATCAAGGACAGGTATTTCGCCGAAGCTAAGGAAAAGTATATTCCGGAACCTTTCAGAGAAATCCAGGACGGCCCTTGTTACTTCAATCTTAAAAGCCTGTATGAGATTCCGGTCTTCAAACAGGGGGAAGGAAATAAGAAGTATTCCTACGAAGACGTGATCGAAATGGGCGACGGTCTTCCGCCTTACGGATCAACAGTAAAGCTTTCCATGCGGTTGAAGGAAGGCGCGATCTATCCGCTGGCGCTGCAGATCATCGAGATCAGGAAGGCTAACGCTGACGACTATTTCGACTAATAACCAGCATTTAGAAAGAAGGTGGTCTATGATTAAGGGTAATTTATAGGACAGTAACATACCGTAATCATTGTTTTATCGTGCATTTGCGACACATACACTTAGGGGATCCGGCGCGATCCCCTATTTTATAAAAGGAAGGTGATAAAAATGTCTAATATGATTATAGTAGCCGATGCAGTGAATGCCAAAATAGATAGAATTATTAAAGCATTAGAACGGATTAAGGGCGGATTAACCGTATCTGAATTTATAGTAATCCTTGAATCCATAAAGGTATGGGATTTTAGAATAAATACTGATAATGAAGTTTATGTGGCATTTAAGGATAAAGAAATAATGAGAGTTACTATAGGAAGGGAAGTGATAAAATGATCATATTAACCAGGGAAAAAGACAAGGATATGTTCATTAAGTTTGCCGAAGAACACAACAAATATATAAACGGTTTAGCTGCAGCAATTCCTGACGCGCTGGAAAGCGGAAAGTATATAAAGGATCTATTATCCTTCTGCAAAATTGCTTCCGTAGGCAATAATAAATGGGATATGTTCATCAAATATAAGGGGGATCTTGAATAATGGCCAGCCGATATAGCAACAAATCCGGCCGCCTTTCGTCGGCCGTTGAAAAACAGATCAAGAAGATTAACGAACGTCGCGCCCAGATCCGGCGTGACGTCCGCGCCGGCAAGCTTCCGGAAACGGCCCTGAAGCGGTATGAAGACGCCATGCGTGCCGCTGCAGGGGACTTTATCAACAAATCCGGCAATATCGCCCATGGTAAGAAAGCACAGGCCGAAATAAGTAAGGAAGCGTTGGACGCTTTACTGCAGCGTCAGACGTCCGGCCAGCTGCAGAAGGACCTGAAAAAACAAGTTGCTGAAGAATATGATAAGTTGTCTGATCAGGTAACACGTGAAGATCTGGACACTTATATGTCCGACGTTGATTTTGTAAATGAATACATATCTAACGATCCGGAACGCGCTTATGATGCCTTCACAATGGCCTTTGCAGGTAAGAAGGGAATAAAACCATATTACCAGCTTCGGCAAGCCATTGAAGCCTATGAAGGAATTGCAGACAAAAAAGAAGTTCATCCATTCGACGCGGAAAGGGCCTACTTCACATGAGTAAACAGGTTTTTACTATTAAAAACGAAGATTCTTATTACCGCCTTCCGGACGTGAAGCGTGTGGTTAAGATGGGCCGTGGTGACAATAAATATGAAACTATTGAAATCTACGCCGGATTCGATATTGAAACTACGAACATTTACCAGCTTGACGGATGGGCCGCGTACATGTACCATGCACAACTAAGCCTTGCCAACGCGAACGATACCTATGTCTATTTCTTCCGGAAATGGGACCAGGTAACGCGCTTTTTCGACCTGATCGTTGATCACTACGGCCTGGGATCTGAACGTCGTATGATATGTTGGATTGCGAACATGTCCTTCGAATTCCAGTTCATGCGGCGCCGGTTCGACTGGGATCAGGGTGAATTCGATTTTTTCGCTAAGGAAGAACGGCAGCCATTAAAAGCAACCTACCACGGAATAGAATTCCGGGAAGCGCTTTCCATTTCCGGCGGATCACTTGAATTTCTGGCAAAGACCTATTGCAAAACACAAAAGCTTGTCGGTGATTTAGATTATCGGATAGAACGTAATAGCAAAACTATTTTAACCGACAAAGAAAAAGCATATTGCGAAAATGACGTTGTTATCCTGGCAGAATTCAGCGAATATATGTTCCGTAAGTATATACGTAAGTATAGGAAGGTTCCCTTAACAAAGACCAGCATGATCATAGATCAGTACAAAAGGAACCTACGGAACATGTGTAAGATCCGGGACACTAAGAACCATTTATCACCGCTAACCAGCATATCAGAATATAAAGATTATCTTTTGCGTTGCTTTCCGGATGAAGCCACATATGATTTGTGGTTTAAATGGCTTTTTCGTGGTGGTTATGTCCACGCAAACGCGGCCTTTGCTGACGTCGAAGTGCTATGCAATATGCGCGATATTACAAGCCATTATCCCGGCCGGATGGATCTAGGTTACTGTCCTGTAACGCCTTTTAAGAAAGTACCCTTCAAGCCGGAATATCTGCAGAATAAATGCTGCATCCTGCATGTAGAATTTGACCAGATCCGGGCGAAAACGTCGCACAGTATCGAAAGTAAAAACAAGGTGGTAAACGAGATCGGCGCTAAATGGGATAATGGCCGCCTGATCAGGGCCGATTATCTGGAAGTGTATCTCACCGAAATGGATTACAAAGTTTATGAAATGTTCTATACTTTTGACATACCGCCGACGGTTATAGAATGCTGGATCGCTGACCGGGGTAAGTATCCGCCTTATCTTCTGGACGTTCTCAATCAGGCATATAAGGAAAAGAACGAACTGAAAAGCGCCGGCCTGCAGGATAGCCAGCAATATTCTATAAAGAAGTCAGAAGTAAATACCAACTACGGCGCGACTGTAAAGCGCCTAAAGCGCCAACAATGGTTATATACGGAAGACTGGGAACTGTCTGAAGACGTCCGGCCTTATCAGGATGAGATCGCAAAACAAGTATTATTACCTCAATGGGGAATCTGGGTGACAGCTGCAGCACGTTTTGAGCTTTTATCTATGCTTTACAAGCTGACCATGGCCGGCGTGATAGTAGTCTATATGGACACGGACAGCCTGAAATATCTTCCTTCACACAAGGCCGAACAGATCTTTAAACACTATAACAACCAGATCCGGCGCCGGCTTCATAATCGCCGGCTCAGGAACAAAAACTTCCATGATCTGGCTATGTTTGATATTGAAATTAAGGACCCGAAGACAGGCCGGCCGCTTCCGGTCCGCTTTAAGACGTTAGGCGCAAAACGCTATATCTATTACGACCCTATAAAAGAGAAGGTAAAGGCGACTGTGGCCGGAATGCCGAAGGTATCAATTAAAAACTTAGGATCTACACCTGATGAAATATTCCGGGCCTTTAACTACTATGGATACCAGCTGAAACCTGAAATATCCGGCAAGCTTACCACGCACTACCGCGATGAACCGCACGACGCTATAATAGGCAAGAACGCGCGCGAACGCGACTACATGCACGAAGAAAGCAGCGTTGCTTTGTTCGACATACCTTTCACATTGACCATAACAGACGAATACAGACAGCTTATAGAAGAACAGAAACGGAGAAGGGAAAATGCATATTGATAAAATCATTAAGGAATACAAGAAACTGAATTGTCCGCCGGAAGTCTTCAACCCTTGCAAGCTTCCGCTGAAGCGTGACAAATATTTTGTTTTATGCTCTGAAAGATCCGTCGGAAAGACCACAAATATTTTGCTTTTAGGTATGCTGGCGCACAAAATTGATAATGTGCAGCTGCAGTATATCCGCATGCATTCCGATATGATCACGCCGAAGACTTCCCGGCAGCTTTTCGATACGATCCTGGCCTTTGACTATGTTTCAAAGATCACAGACGGCCGCTGGCATAATGTCCGGTACTGGTCTGCAGGATGGTATTATTGCAATTATGGCGATGACGGAAAAGTCGCGGAACAGGATCAAAAACCTTTTATGATATGCCTTGGACTGGATAAGAACGAATACTATAAGTCTTCCTATAACGCGCCTACCGGGGATATTATTATTTTCGATGAATTTATAAGCCGCTACTATCCGCCGGATTCCTTCATACTGTTTTGTGACATCGTAAAGACCATTGTACGCGAACGTCAGACGCCTATAATCTTTATGCTGGGAAATACGCTAGACAGATATAATCAGTTTTTCGCGGAAATGGAATTGTTAGGCGTCACAACGTCCATGCCGTTAGGCGAACATACGGAAGTCGTCACCCAGAAGGGAACGCCGATCTATATCGAATTCGTTACCAGGGAAAAGACGAAGGAAAAGATCACCCTGAACCGGCTTTTCTTCGGCTTCAAGAACAAGAAGCTGGGATCTATCACCGGCGACGACTGGGTAATAGTACCCATGCAGCATATTGACGACAAGGACGACACGCGCCGCGTCATATACAAGGCCCTGTACGTCATATATGAAGGCCAGACGCTGCAGCTGGAAGTATGTTATTCCGATAAATACCAGACGCACGTATTAGCACACTTTGCAAATCATCCATATTCTGACAGCAGGATCTACACGCTGGATATGATGGACGATAAGCGCTACCGTTATCGGTGGGGATATGACAAGCTGGACCGGCTTATATGGACCCTGTACGAAAGGAAGAAATTTTACTACCAGAACAACAGCGTCGGCGTCCTGATCGACAAATACTGCAGCGATGTGAAGACCAGGAAACAACTATATTAAGAAGGAAGGTGAACAACAATGACAATGAAAGAAAAAATACTGCATTATTTTAGAGATATAAACTACGTATATAACGATGCTACAAAATATGACACATTACAAGCCATGCTTGAAGAGATGGAACAAGAAAAATGCGGTTCCTGCATAATTAAAACGGTTACTGAGCTATGCCAACAGAAGGAAGGTGACTAAATGGACGCAAAATATTACCTTTTAATCTGCACAAACAAAAATTTCGAAGCGCCGGAACTGCAGCTTTATCCATTCGATCAGTATTCCGCCTTGTGGCAATATCTGCAGGATCTACTTTTCTTACATGATATAAAATGGTACCAGATCTACTGGGGCGAAACTCTGATCATGCAGCGCACAGTATACTAATTTATCCTACCCATTCGCCCCACATGCGCCCCACATGCGCCCCGGCCGGCGCCGGAAAAGTAGATGGATGGAAGAACGTAGAAAAAGGGACCTTCCGGCCCAGTCTGGAAGATCCTTTTTTTCTTTGGATACAAGCACCCGTTTATCCGCAACACTTATTATATTGAAGAAACTAATCTACGTCAACATACTTTGCCGAAATCCAGCCGCGGTCTGTTCTGTACCAGGCTTCGTAGACAGGAACGCGTGTTCCTTCCTTATAAGAACCTATAATAATGTTATCGGTTCCGGCGCCTTCCCGGATGTTCAGAACGTCCGCTTTTACGATGCCGTATAACACCGGGGAAAGAAGCTGGTCAACTTCCCAGGCACGGCGCTTCAGCAAACCTCTAAGAACGGCCCCGGAAGCGTCCTTACACCATTCAGGAAGGCGCTTTGCTATTACTTCAATGTCTTTCACCTTGCAAGCGTTCTGCAGCGCCCCTGTGCCGCAATTATAGGCGAAATCTACCAGCGCGTCGAACTGTGACTGTGTAAGAAGCATTCTCAGATCATTCACTGCAGCTTCAAACCGCTTCAGATCTTCCTGGAAAAGACGGTCAGCTTCGGCCTGTGTGATCGTCATATTTGCGTCTACGTCGGCGCCGTAATGACCGTAGCCGATAGTATAATAGCGTTCGGAAGGCCGGGCCTTATAAGCGTGCAAAACGCAACCTTCGAAGGATTCTATCTTTTTTCTTCCGGCTTCACTTGTTATCATTTTCCAGTTCCCCCTTATGGATCTTTATAAAATAGTCTTTTATCAGGTTGGTCGTGTCTTCCAGCGTGGTCAAAGTCTGCTGCAGCGTGGCCATAAATTTGTAGTCACGGAACATGAAATAGACGATGCTGGCGACGCCTATGCCATTAGAAACGATTAAATCGATGATATTTTCCATTATTCTTCACCCCCTGTATCTGCCTGACCTATAAGTGCTAATACGTAAGACGCCGTTGAAGTATCGAAGCCGTTAGGAAAAGCCTTAGTAAAGATCATAGGATTTTCTTGTGTGTAATAGTGATCGTCGTTCATCATCATGTTGAAATTGCTGGAAGATCTTGCAACGATCGCCGGCGACGATAAGATCCCGGAAGCATATGTCATAAGTACGTCACAATGAAGGGACACTAACCACAAACCGGTCCGGTATGCTTCGACGTTTTTTATGAAATAATATCTTCCGAAGGCTTCAATATATGCGTAGTTTGCGTCTGTAATGGCTTCGGCCCTGTCTATGATCACTTCCGGATCAATAAGGGCACAGTCATCTTTTAAGGTTCCGTTTACAGTAATTACAACTGTAGGCGACTTCTGTATTTTATTGTATGGTTCGGAATTCATCATAAGCTGGATCGCAAAACTCATATGATTACGCCCCCTTTCAAAAGACTGTAAATCTCTGTCGTTTCATCCACGGAAGCGGCCACGCCCTGCAGATGAATTTCCGACACTTCAGCATATCCGGAAAGACTGCCTAAAGTGCCGCCGTAGTTTGACGGATAGCCTTTCAGCTGGATATGGTTCGAAGCCACCGCGTCACGCGGAACGATCTTTATAAGGTAGGGCTTCTGTACACTCATGTAGCCGGCCGTAGATCCCGGCGTTCCATTACGCGAATATGTAGGCTTCATAGACATAACCATGTTGGCCGCTGTTCCGCCCATCCCCATACCTACCTGAGCGCCCACGGCGCTTGAAATCTGACTAGCGCCGGCCGTAGCCTGTGCCATCGACGCGCCGGCCCCTGCAGCACCTATGCCGCCGATAGCGGATCCTGCAGCGATACCCACGCCGGCAGTTAGTATATTGATAGCATTAGAAACTAAGCTGTCGAAGGATTCTGAAGCTACGGGAACTTGCGTTATAACATTACCGGAGTATTGAGCAATAACACGCGACGTGTCGGCCCCGGTTCCGCCGTTACCGATCATAACAAAAGCGACACAAGCGCCGGATAACACGTCACAATGATATTTAACAGATATGGTATTCCCCATTACTTCGTCGGCGTCAAGCTGCTGGTATCCGATATAAGGCAGCCATAACATTATTTTCGTGTTAGGCGACTGGTCCAGAAAGTTGTTAAAGTAACGCTGCACGAATACGGAACCACAATCAACTACAAACCACTGTGACCTTACCAGAGGTAACGCGACCTCAGAAGTAAAAAGCCCGATCTTATGATGCGCAAAACCGGATACAGGAACATGAAAAGGCAATATAGTCAAGCCTGCTATAAGTTCCTGTATGGACGCGAAATAGTTCTTTATAATATCCAGAATATTCGTGCTGAATATTTCATCCGCCAGAAGGTTCAATAACGTTTTTGAAGGACTGTAAAGCGTAAGGAAGCCGGCGCCGATCGCATCAAGGCCGGGAAGATCCGGTTCCGGTATTGGATCATATTCAGGTTGACGCGGCCCCGGTCCGGGTGGCGGATCCAGACCGGGATCGTCGCCGGGATCCGGATCTATGTTCGGATCGTCGTTTTCGTCCAGTTTGAACGCGCCGAAGGCGGTATTTAATACGGGTAATGCAATACCAACACATGCGTAGTGATAATAGGTTGTTACCAGGTTAGCGGCCCAACCATAGAAACACCAGCACAGATAATTCACGCCGTCTTTTTCATAATAGGAAACAGCGAAACGAAAACGCTTCATTATGGTTCCTGGGTCCGTAGGTGCGCCGAACGCTATATACCTCATGTTCGCTTGTCCATAGGAAGCGCCACCGCCGAAAAATTCATCTGTAACAACAGGTATTGCTGTAGGCGTAGCATACTCACGGCGATATATCCGCGATATGCCGAAATCATAAGCATGTATTACAAATTCTTCAAGCGTTGAAGGATCTATTCCCGGTTGTGTAATTTCGCGAACACCACCATAAACGACTAATTCCTGCTTGTAAAATTGCGCGCCGGGCGGATTAGGTATTGTAAAAATCTGCACGTTTGTTTCAACAACACCTTCATCCTTGTGAGTATCTCCATACGCCCTGAATGCGTCCTCATTTTGACCATACGATCCGGTCCAGCTGTGTGGAGTTGTAGCCGGATCTTCGGGAGTATAAGTATAATCCACGGAACCCACAAGTAAAGATCCCAGCACACGCGGATTCAATTCCTGCATAAATCCGTCTAAATTTCCGGAAGGCGTCTGGCCGGCATACAAACCACCGGTTATTACATATGTGGGAAACCATTCTGCCATAAAATCACCACCTTCCTTATACGTCCAGCGCTTCGGCCTGGAAGCAATATCGCGTTATGAATTCGTACAAGGCGCGCTTTGCAAGATCCTGTTTCAAACCGGAGAATTCCATTTCCAGCATCTGACTAGCGGTCTGGACGCCGATGTTCCCGGTTCTGTCTAAAGTGTAGTTGCGTGTTACCGTATCGGTTCCGCTGTGAGTGTCGGTATCGGTTCCTGAGTTTTCGATAATTTCATGTGTCTGGGAAGTGTGCGCAACAGTTTCCTTACCAGTTACAGTTTCTGAAACTGTTTCCTTCGTTACGCCGGTATGCGTGGTAGCCTTAGTTACCGATCCGGACCTGACATCTTTTTCCGTTTCGACAAATTCTGTAGAATTGAAGCCCTTTGTGGAATGCGTTGTGGTATCGGCGTTCGGAGTAGTCGTTTCCGTCGTGTCATAAGGCGTTGTTTCCGTCTTACGTTCCGTGGGATACGTCGTTTCATCCTTATAATCGGCCGGCGTTGTTTCGACCTGCAGACCGTGTTCATGTTCGATCTGCAGACCGTGTTCTGTTTCGGTAATGTCGTTTGTCATTACTTCGTGACTGGCGTAGTTTTCAATCGGATTGTACTTTAAAGTATATGCGTAAGCCTGCTTTAAGTAAAGATCCTTCCTGGACGCCCACCACGAATTGAAAAGCGCCGGAAACGCGTTTTCCGGATCATCCCATAAAGTCACCTTCCAGGACCGGAAGGAAACCAAGCAATTATGACGGAAGTAGTCGTTAGAAAAAACGGTCAGATTATGACTGTTTCCATCCTGATCAACATAGACGCCGTCGGCCTTTATCTGGATAGATGCGTCCGCCAGCGCTTCCAGAATATTCAATATTGAATAATCATGCATCGTTGTTGCCATCGTCTTCACCTTCCTTTCTTTCTTCCTGTTCCGGTTCCGCTGCAGGATCTTCCTGATCAGCTTCCGTGTCGTCAATTTCAGCTTCGCCGGATTCGTTTTCATACTTAGTCACTTCAGCACGCCAGGGACCGGAAAGTTCCACGGAAGCGGAAAGGCCAAACTTCTTGTTTATTTCGTCGATCATGGCCTTTCTGCATGCCAGCATGTTCAGCGGTATGATCAAGCTGCTGGAAACTGTTCCGTTGACTTCGTCCACGCTTTGCTGTGCCATCTTTGTGTCACCCTGAACAACCTGGCCGTAGCGCGTATAATGCCAGCGTAAAACGTCCTCACGTAAACGTGCCGTGTACTGGATCTTTTCGGCGAATTCCGGCGACGTCAGCATTTCAGAAGTAACGTCTTCCGTACCTATGCCAAGATCTTCAAAGATCTTTTTAGATACCACCGTAATAGGCTTACCGGCTTCAATGTTGGAAAACGCTTCTGCTATGGTCCGCTTCGTGTTTTCGTCGGCAACCTTGAAGATGTTAAACAGACGCGTCCAGAAGATCAGGTGATCAATGCTTATATCAATTTCGGCCAGACGTAAGGCGTCCGTGTAAGTGTCCGGATTACCAAGTTCCGTAAAATTGTTAAATGCAAGAACCACTTCGTCGGAATACCGATTAAGAGTAACAGAAAAGCCGTTACGCGTGACAGCAATAATTTCAGATCCTTCACCGTAGGGATCCAGTTCTGTTCCCTTGTTACATGTTGCACAGATTAAAGATCCTTCCGGGAAACCGTCAGATCCACGGCCGGCCGGAATTTTGAATATTGCCACCTTACCGTATTTCTGCAGCCAGTATTCAAGATAGTTTGTTCTTAAAGTATCCGGAAGCCCTGTATATTCAAACATCCCCAGGTGGAATTCATTAAGAAGCTGCAGATTATTTCGAAAATACTTGTCTTTATTTGTTCGTCTATCTTTTCCCATTTTATCACCTTCCTTTTATAAAGGAAAGGGACCGGACCGTTAAAGGCCCGGCCCCTTCCCGGAGAAGAACACAAGCTACCGAAAGCCGCTTTTAACTTTCACCACCGCCACCAGCGTTAGAAGGCGCTTCCAGCGTGAAGACCACGGCATTCTGTGCCAGGTTCACAAGGAACTGATCACGACTCTGGAAAGCGTAAAGCGTGACGTGTTCCATGGGGAAGTACTGTGAAACAGTGTCGCGCTGGCGGATCGTGTGCATGCAGGCCAGCTTATCGGCCATCAGCGCAACGATACCGGATTTTTCCACGTCGCCGGCGTCGATAGAAACGTCGATCTTAGTTACCTGATCAAAGGCCGCTGCCTGTGTGCTGGCCAGCGCGTCAGTTACGCCGAAGCCCTGCCATGCCGGTACAGATCTGTAATTAGGAAGCGCGATCAGTTCGTCGTGGAAAGTCGTGCTATACGCGCACTCATTAAGAGCGTTTTCAAACGCGCTATTTACTTCAACCACCAGACGATCCCTGGGAACAAACTTAACTTTTCCTTCCGTATTGAAAAGCGCCGACTGATTACGAAGGTACTTCTCATACAGCTGGATCTGTGCCGATGCGAAACGGCAAGCTGCAGGATCCGACAGGAAGCCGGCAACTGTTGAAATATTGCCGCCGCGCTGGGAATTGTATTCAGTCAGAAGATTAACAACGTGGATACCCTTCGCACCCACCGATGCAGCGTAAAGGATCTTCGAAGCGATCAGACTGTTACGATTCTGATCAGAAAGATCGCGCCTGTGCTGGGAAAGTGCATTGTTGACTACTAAAAATACATAGTCGATAAAACCACGAAGTTCTTCCGAAGACTTGAAGGCATCCGTTTCCTGTTCCTCTGTTATTGCCAAAGGAATTTCGTAGGAAACACTCTTCAGGAAGTACTTCGCCGAAGTGACAGGCGGTGATACCTGGTAGGTGCCGATCGTCACCTTATCGTACTGCTGGGTAGATTCATTGAAAACCGGCGCCAGATTTTTCCAGGCGTGACTTTCCTGTGCTTCCGGGGACTGCACGTCAATCATCTGCACCACGTTGGCAAAACGGCGACTTTCCACATAGTATGGATCGTTGAATTCGTCGCGGTATGCTTCGTCAGTGTAGAAGTTAACCACCTGATCAATCAAGGCCTTCATGAATTTGTCACGGCCCAGTGTTAACGATTCATAAGCGACGCCCTGATCAGTGAAGTCATCCAGTGTGAGAGTGTCAATAGCCGCGTCACCCACGGCCTGTTTGTATGCAGCGTTAACGATCGCATAAGCTGCATTGTTATCAACGGTTCTTAATGTTTCAGCCATATTTTATTTCCCCCTTTTCTTTTTTGTTAAATTAGTAGGACTTGCTGAACCCAAGTCATACAGTTTAAAGTCCGTGATTGCAAACAAATTCGTCTGAGCGTCCGAAAAACCACAAACATTAAAATTAACATACATCTTAGAACCGCTGGAAATAAGCGCGGCAATACAAGAATTTTTAACGTAATCACGCGGAATATTTTCCGGGACAGCCTGTGCCTGGTAATTCGTATCGGCCACATTACTTAATGCAAAGCCGAAACGATAAGAAGTGCCGGCCCACAAAGCACTGGAATCCACCTGAATATTAAATTCAAGCAAATATTTATTTCCGCTTGTTACATTAAGTTCAATCACAAAACCTTCATAACCAGCCGAAGATTCACTAGCGGAAAAAGTCAAAGTACCGGAACTGTCTATAGAACTAGTAGTAACCGCAACGCCATTTGCATCATACAATGTCAATGTAGACGCTTCACCGAAAGGATTTACCTGTGTAAGACCACCTGTGGAAATTTCCCCTATTGCAGCCACCACATCGCTAAGGGAATGCGAAGCGGGTGTGGACCCCTTAGCAACACATGCGTCATACACGTCATCCACACCAGCCTGGAAATTTTCCACTACCTCATCAAGTGCCGCCTGTACGTTACTGGCGGTAAGATGTGACGTGGAATTATCATAAGTTACATCAGAAGCCGATCCGCCGCCACCGGATCCGCCACCTGATTTTTTATTAGCGATCGCTTCATTGACTAATATGTTGGACACATTCCAACCCATA
>JAEIGA010012667.1_pt1 | contig 12808 bp, 11 predicted proteins | sample 9270691 | NCBI WGS metagenome assembly JAEIGA01 (sample SAMN17057246, study PRJNA624740) | gut metagenome | biome: biome; isolation source: fecal sample | host: Bos grunniens | place: China: Xizang | collected 2019 | reverse complement strand
GGCTGCTACGAAATTGGTCGGAAATAAGGCCAATAAGATAGGTAAAACTATTATATCCATCGCTGCGGCTATAGGAATCCTAGGTCTAGTCGCTGTGTTGCTAAGTTTGGTCCCGACCAAAAACCTCGTTAAAGGTGGTATCGTTGTCGCAGCGCTAGCGGCCATAGTTGCTGGTTTGATAGCGGTGACCAAAAATGCTAAAAATTGCATGGCTACCGTTCTTGCTATGGCTGGTATGATAGCGGTTCTTGCTGGAGCGTTATGGTTGCTTTCTACTATACCGGCGGAATCGTTAATACCTTCTGCTATAGCCCTGGGTAGTTTACTTGTTATTCTTACCGGCGCATTAGTTGTTTTGAACATTATAGGTAAAACATGGAAAGATGCGCTAATCGGCGTTGGATTGTTAACAGCAATGGCCGTACCGTTATTAGCCTTTGTTGGCGTATTGGCCTGTATGCAGAACATACAGAACGCGTTAACGAACGCTCAGGCACTTACAATTCTTGCGACGGCGATGACACTGTTGCTCATCCCTCTAACTATAATTGGTGTGTTCGCACTCAATGCGCTAATCGGCGTTGGATTGTTAACAGCAATGGCCGTACCGTTATTAGCCTTTGTTGGTGTGCTTGCGCTGATGTCCGGAATTCAAAATGGTATAGAGAACGCACAGGCTCTGGTTATGTTAATGACCGCCATGGGTGACGTTATATTCAAGATATCGTTAGTTGCTCCGTTGGCTGTAGTTGCCGTAGCGGCGATCACAGCTTTGGTCGGTGTTATAACTATATTCGGCGTCTTGGCGACCGCAATCGGTGCGTTAATCACTGAATTCCCGCAACTCCAAACGTTCGTAGACACTGGTATCTCACTCCTCATATTGTTGGCCGATGGTCTCGGCACGATTATAGGTAAATTCATCAGTGCCCTTGCTAGTGAAGTCATGTCGCTTCTACCTCAGCTTGGTCTATGTTTATCTCAGTTTATGGTTAACGCCACGCCGTTCATAGAGGGTGCTAAGTTGGTTGACAGTAGCGTTCTTGCTGGAGTTGGTATTCTTGCTGGAGCAGTGCTTGCGTTGACCGCTGCAGATCTAATATCTGGAGTAGTATCCTTCTTACAAGGAGGCTCTTCTTTCGCAGATCTTGGTACGCAACTATCTATGTTTATGGCTAACGCATTACCTTTTATAATGACCGCGTCAACAATATCTCCTGATGCATTGACCGGCGTAAAGGCGCTTGCAGAAACCATTCTCATACTAACAGCAGCTAATGTGTTAGAAGGATTAACATCCTGGCTCACTGGAGGATCTTCTCTTGAGAAGTTCGGAGCGCAGTTACCTGTTTTGGGTCAGGGATTGGCGGCGTTCTCCTCTAGTCTAGGTTCATTCACTGAGGAACAATTAGCCACAGTCAATTGTGCAGCTCAAGCTGTTAAAACGTTAGCCTCCGCTGCATCGGAAATCCCTAACACCGGTGGTTTACTTGCGTCTATCGTCGGAGAGAACGACCTAGGCGTGTTCGCTGACCAATTCCCAGTTTTGGGCTCTGGTTTGAGAGGTTTCCTGGAAAATGTCGGTACATTTACGGACGAGCAAGTAGCTACTGTAGATTGTGCTGCCCAAGCAATCAAAACCCTTGCTTCTGCTGCTTCTGAGATTCCAAACTCGGGCGGATGGGTAGGTGCAATTGTCGGTGAGAACGACCTCAGTAAGTTCGCCGATCAGTTCCCGTCTTTAGGTACAGGCCTTAGAGGCTTCTTATCTAATGTTGGAACCTTCACTGACGAACAAGTAACAACTGTTGATTGTGCTGGTAATGCTATAACGAGTTTAGCTAATGTCGCTTCCAAAATACCTAATGAAGGTGGATGGATTTCTAAGATAATCGGCGACAACGATCTTAGTACATTCGCAAGTCATTTACCGAAACTCGGTGAAGGACTGTCTGGATTTGTTAATAAGTTAGGCACGTTTACCGACGCACAAGTATCTTCTGTGAATGCCTCAGTCAAGGCGATAAGGGCTCTTGCTGGGTTGACCGATACTGATCTTAAGAGTGCTAAAAAACACCTGGATGGATTCGCAGATGAGTTGCCAAATCTCGCTAAAAACATCGCATCGTTCTGTACTACCATGCCGAGTAGTGATTTGACTAACGCTGCAATTGGTAATCTGAATAAGATTCTTTCCGCAGTACAAAACATTGCAAATGCCAATTCGGGATCTCTGGCTACTTTTGCTGACAATCTCAACAAGGTTGGTAAAAATGCCGTTAAGAAGTTTGTTGAAGCGTTCACCAGCGACTCCGCTAAGACTGATCTGAATAACGCGGCTAAGAAACTCGGTGATAAAGTAGTAGACGGTTTTGAAGCTAAAGAAGATGCTATTAAAACCGCAGGTAAGGATGCTGCAAAGAAAGCTGTTGATGGACTTGAGACCCAAGAGGACGAAGCCAAGAGCGCAGGTAAGAACCTCGGAGCGGGTTATATAAACGGTGTTAACGCCAAGAAGCAAGAAGCGTATAATGCTGGCTTTGCTCTCGGTAAGAAAGCAGCACAGGGTATAAATGATGGTCAGAAATCTAAGTCTCCTTCTAGACTGGCTGTTCAGTCTGGTAAATGGCTAGGAGAAGGCTATATCATTGGTATCGGCAAGATGGGTAGTCAAGTTGATAAAGCAGGCGTCTCGCTTGGCGAAACTGCTACTAACACGCTCTCGTCAACCATTTCTAGAATATCTGATATGGTGAATACCGATATCGATTCTCAACCGACAATCAGACCCGTTCTCGATTTGAGTGACGTTAAAACTGGTACAGATGCGCTTAATAGTATGCTCGATATGAATTCGCAAATCGGGGCTAATGTGCATGTCGGTTCTATTAGTTCTATGATGAACCAACGCGGTCAAAATGGAGCAAACGACGACGTTGTATCGGCTATTAACAAACTGAATAAGAGAATGGATAACATTGGTAATACTACTTATCAGATCAATGGTATTACTTATGATGACGGAAGCAATGTTACCGAAGCTATAGCAACCCTAGTTAGGGCTGCACAGATAGAAAGGAGGGTGTAAAGACGATGGCTGTATCGAAATATACGGTTAAACGCGGCGACACATTATGGGGTATCGCTACTACGTATGCGTCTAGCATACCTGGTAGTAACACCAATGCAAAAATCGAGTACTTGCGTAAAATTAACAATATTAAAGATAAAGATCTGATTTATGTTGGTCAGATTCTTAAGCTTTCGGAAGGTGAGTCCAGTAGCTCTGGCAGTTCCGGTAGCTCTACATCGTCTACTACAAGTTCTCAGTTTTCCATATGGGGGTTCGGTCTACAATCCGATGACACAAGCGGTCGCGCTATGATAGTTAACTGGAATGAGCATAACAATAACGAGACCGCTGGTTATACGGTTAGATGGCAGCAGTATCTTTATGGTAAATGGGTAGGATCAGATACGGATATTAATCATAAAGAGGATATGTATTGTCAAAGTACATTCACCGCCGACAAGTCTGCCACTAAAGTCAAAGTTCAGGTCAGACCCTATTATAAAAATAAAGACGGCGCAATCACATACTGGAATACTGTAAGCTGGTCTAAGGTGTTAGAATATGACTTTAGTAATAACCCTCCTGTAACACCTGATGTACCCACTGTTACGATAAAGGATCGTACGCTTACGGCATATATTGAGAATATTGATGCTAGTAAACTGGATGCTACATGTGTAAAATTTAACATCGTTAAAAACAACACGTCTAGCATCCACACATCTTCGGACATTACTATCAATACTACTACCAACTATGTCGCATATCAATATGATATAGAATACGGTTCTAATTATAAAGTCAGATGTTGTTCAGTAAGTGCAAAAGGAAAAGAAAGCGGATGGTCTAATTTCTCTAGTAATATTGGGACTAAACCGTCCGCCCCTTCCGCAATCACTGTATATAGACGTAATAAACGTGCTGATGGTTCTATAACAGCGTATTTGGAATGGACTGCCGTCACGAATGCTGAATATTATGTGATTGAATATGTAACCGAAAAGAATGATTTCGAGACCGCGCCTGGGAATATACAAGAAACTAGAACTGAAGATGCTCGTACGACAATAGAGGTGACTGATATCCAGGCCGGCGAAGATTATTTCTTCAGAGTGCGAGCCGCACGACAAACTGAAGGTGAATCCGATCCGTCCCCCATTGTCACGGTTCCTATCGGCGAACCTCCAGCAGCACCCACTACTTGGTCTTCTTCCAAGTCGGCATTTGTAGGCGAGTCTATGGAACTCAATTGGACTCATAACTCTAGAGATGGTTCTACACAGACATTTGCTAATCTCGGTTTGAAAATAAACAATGATGATTGGATCACGTTTGTGTTTACCAATACCACCAACGCAACAACGGGAGATCGAATCGATACGTATGATTTTACATATGGTAAAGCTATATCGTATAAAGGCGAACTTCATGTTGAGTTAAACACCTCACATGCTAAACTGAAGAATGCTAAAATCGTATGGAAGGTTAGAACGGCTGGTGTTACTGATGAATTTAGCGATACCGATTGGTCTACTGATAGAACCATTCATATTTATGAAAGACCAGGTATAGCACTATCTGTGACAAATGCTGTGTCTGGTGGATCTGCTATAGAGACTCTTACGTCGTTCCCTTTTTATATTCATGCTAATGTCGAACTTGAATCGTATGAATATCAAAAGCCCATAGGCTATTATCTGCGTGTTGTTTCTAATGAGTCGTATGAAACGGTTGATAACGCTGGTAGAACCAAAATGATCAATCAAGGCGACGCTGTATATTCTAAATATTTCGACACAGATAGAGCGTTAATTGTGGAGATGAGCGCGTCTAACGTTGATTTAGAGTCTGGGATGAGATATACCGTACTCTGTTCTGCCGACATGAATAATGGTTTGAGTATAGAACACGCGTATGATTTCACAGTTAGCTGGACCGATGTTGAGTATATAATAAACGCCACGATATCTGTTGATAATAACACGTACGCCGCTGTTATAAAACCGTATTGTGAAACAATCCGCGGCGCTTTGGTTGAAAACGTTACTATATCGGTATATAGGCGTGAGTATAACGGTGCTCTTACAGAGATAGCAACCGATATACCCAATAACGGAACCTCCGTGACAGACCCTCATCCGTCGTTAGATTATGCTCGTTATAGACTAGTAGCAAGAGACCGTAATACCGGCGCTATCAGTTTTTATGATATGCCTGGACACCGCGTTGGTTGTACATCGGTGATTATACAATGGGATGAAGAATGGTCTATGTTTGAGACATCAGATGAGTATTCGTTAGATGTTCCTCCGCGATCTGGTTCGATATTGATACTTCCTTACAACGTGAAGATATCTGATAATAGAAAACGAGAAGTGTCTAGAGTGGCTTATGCGGGCCGAGAATACCCGGTAAGTTATCATGGTACGTTGATATCAGAAAGTTCTTCTTGGAGCACAACAATCCCTAAGAATGATGTGGAAACTATATATGCTCTGAGACGTTTGTCTTTGTGGCCCGGATCTGCATATATTAGAGAACCTTCTGGTATGGGTTTCTGGGCAAACATAACGCCGTCTTTCAATGTTGACTACGGTACAGTATCTATTCCGATTACTCTTGAGGTAGTTAGAGTGGAAGGTGGTATGTGATATGCCAGATTGGACGAAATCAATGGAGCAGTCGTATGAATACTATACGGTTGCTCCTCAGTCTTTAGCCGATATAAAACGTCTCGATGATGTAAAAAGCTCTAGTTTTAGTAGAGATCTAGAAGCGGAAACACTGGGTTCCGCAACAATTGATGCCGCTAATTCGGTGGGTGAAAATTACATAAGATGCTACCTAAAGACCATTCAAAATGGTAAGACCGAAAAACATGCGTTGGGTACTGTATTAGTACAAACCCCGTCGTTGAACTTTGATGGTAAAATCATGAACGTTTCTATGGACGCATATACCCCTTTGATAGAGCTCAAAGAAAACAGTCCTCCTTTAGGGTATACGGTTCGTAAAGGAACTAGAATAATGGATGCTGCATACCGCATTATCCGAGAAAAAGCAAGAGTACCAGTGAATGCGATCGAGCCTACGTATCGTAGAAACGATGATGGAACGGTTGAAGACATATCACCAACGCTTCAGCGTGATTTTGTCGCAAACACAAACGACACTTGGTTAAGTTTCGTGAGAGATTTAATCGCCAACGCTCAGTATGAGCTTGGTCTAGACGAGCTAGGTCATATTTTATTTTTACCAATCCAGGACATATCATCTCTACAACCGGTATGGTCCTACGACGACGGAAACAGCTCGATTCTTCTTCCTGAAGTGTCGATGAATCACGATCTATATGGAATACCGAATGTTGTTGAGGTTATATATTCCTATGGTAGCGACTATAAAATCGCAATCGTTAGAAATGACGATCCGAACAGCCCAGCGTCAATACAAAACCGCGGAAGAGAAATCGTATATAGAGATATGCAACCCAGTTTAGCGGGCTATGTAACTCAAGATCAGATAGACGCATACGCTAAACGCCTTCTGCGTAGTCTATCAACTATTAAATATACGGTGAGTTATACGCATGCATACTGTCCTGTTAGAATCGGCGATTGTGTTAGACTCAACTATTCAAAAGCTGGGATTATAAACACCAAGGCAAAGGTAATAAGTCAGAATATTCGATGTGGATTACCGTGTCAGGTATCCGAAAAAGCCGTGTTTACTACTAAACTTTGGGGGTGATGCAATATGGCACTATCGTATGATTTAATATCTCAATTTGCAAAACTCGCAACTAACGATACTAAAACCGACAGTGAAAGTACGGTATACGGTACCGTAAAAGAAGATGCGACCGGTAATAAATACGTATTGTTGGATCAGTCAGATCAAATTGTTACGTTAGAGGATCAGCCTTCTATTAGTTTTACCGCAGCTAATGTTGAAGTTGGCGACCGGGTATCCGTTTTAATTAAAAATCATACGGCTACTATTACGGGTAATGTATCATCCCCTGCGGCTCGAAACGGTGATGTGCAGGCTATTGGTGATCGCGTAGATGAAATACGCGAATTCGATATTGTTATAACTAAGCAAGTTCAGGCGAACGAGGGCTATATTAAAGAACTTCAGACCGATAAAGCCAATGTCGGAGATTTAGCTGCAGCTACGGCTAGAATAGCTGATTTGGAAGTGGGTAAGGCATCTATTAAGGAACTAAATGCAGCCCAAGCAGAAATTACAGACTTAAAGACTACTAAGTTGGATGCAGACGTTGTTGTTGCGGACGAAGTCATCGTGGAAAACCTAAAAAGTTCGAATATTGATGTGCTCAGTCTTATTGCAGACAAAGCCGTTCTACTTAGGTTGATTTCTGAGAGTGCGGACATAAGTTCATTAGAGGCCAAAAACGCGTATATAAAATTTGCGAATGTTGATTTTGCTAATATTAGCGAAGCCGCGTTCGAGAAACTGTTCTCGCAGTCAGGAATAATTGAGAGTATGACATTCGATAACGGTACTGTCACAGGACGCTTAGTCGGCGTAACTATCCGCGGTGACTTGATCGAGGCGAACACCCTGGTCGCAGATAAATTGGTCATACAGGGCGAGGACGGATTGTATTATAAGTTAAACTTTGAAAGCGGTAATTTCGCAGATGCTGAAGAAGTACCGACTGACGGGTTACACGGTAGTGTAATAGTAGCTAAGTCCATAACAGCCGAGAAAGTGGCTGTTTCAGACCTCGTTGCTTTTGGTGCTACTATTGGCGGTTTCACAATCACTGATGATTCTCTGTATTCTGGAGTAAAGGAATCTGTTGATAATTCCACAAGAGGTACGTATATCGACTCCGAGGGTCAGTTTGTGGTTGGTGACGCGTTTAACTACATCAAGTTTTACAAACTCACCGACGCTAGTGGACAACCCATCCTAGATGACTCCGGAGAGCCGGTTTACAAACTCGAAATCTCTGCAGATAGTATCTTATTTGGCGACGGCGTTAAGAGCTCGGCAGAAGACATTAAAGCTTTGACCGAACACGTCAAAATAGGTACCGTCATTGACAACGAGACCGGTGACGAGAAACCGTGTGTTGAATTAGCCGAAGGTGATACCGACTTTAAACAGGTTATTACGAACACAAAAACCATGTTTATGGACGGCAAGAATGTTGGTACCACAATCGACACTGACGGCGTACAAACTGATAACCTGACGGTCGATAAAGAACTTCGCCACAACAATAATAATCAAACCGGAAGCTTCGTTTGGGCGTTCCGTTCTAACGGTAACTATGGACTTTCATGGAAAGGAGTGTGATTAGCCAATGGCAACAGTAACTAAATGGACACCATTTGGCGTCGCGCTCGATATAACTGCGACTGGCGGTGCTGTAACCAGAATATCGGCTACTCAGTTCACAGTAGCGATTACTGCTTCTTGGGAAACCTACTACGACGGAGCCCAGACAAACTATGGTATGTCTGCTACTTCCGGCGGCGTTACTCAAATAATCAGCGCGTTTGGTACTAAGAGAAGTAAAGGTAGCGCATCGTTCAAAGGCACCTATTCTATAAGCGGTAACGGTTCTGCAACGAAGACTATCACGGTCGCGTTTAAGAACTATGAGGAAGACTGGCAAGGTAATGTTACAGAATCTGCTACCAAAAACGTAACTTTTAACGTAACCGTTCCTGCTTGGACTTCTTATACGATTCAGTATAATGCAAACGGTGGTAGTGGAGCCCCTGCTAAGCAGACTAAATGGAAAGATCAAGCACTAACCCTTTCGACTACTAAACCTACTCGTACGGGTTATTCTTTCCAGGGTTGGGCTCTCACAAAAGCTGATGCAGATGCGGGCACCTGGTATTATCAAGCTGGCGGTAGTTGCGGTAAGAACGAAAATCTTACATTATATGCTGTATGGAAAGCGAATACATACACTGTTAATTACAACGCTAATGGTGGTACAGGCGCTCCCTCTAAACAGACAAAAACGTACGGAGTAACACTTAAATTATCAAGTACAAAACCCACCAGGACAAACTATAACTTTCTTGGTTGGGGTACATCTGCTTCCGCTACGACAGTTGTATACACCGCTGGAGACAATTATGTCGCGAACTCTGCCGTTACGTTATATGCTATTTGGCAACTTGCATATGTCAAGCCCAGAATCACGAACGCATCCGTTACTCGCTGTAAACAAATAAACGGTAGTTATGAGGTTAGCGACGAAGGTACAATCGCTCGCATAAAGTTTGACTGGCAGTCCGATAAGACTGTTTCTAGTGTAGAAGTCAGTCTTGAAGGTTCCGATGGATCTACCCGTAGTACTACACCATCTGCCTCTGGGACCAACGGTAGCGTCGACGTCTATATTAGTGGACTCGCTGCTGAAGTAACGTATACGGTCAAAATGACAGTAACCGATGCTATCGACTATTACTCTTCGGTAGCTACTCTAAGCGGTTCTAAGTTTGTTATCGATATTCTTGCCGAGGGTAAGGGTATCGCTTTTAACAAACCCGCTGAACTTGAGGGCGTCGCCGATATTGGTTTCCAGACTCGTCTTTCCGGTGGTCTTTTATATGTCGTATTGCCTGCCGAAACGAACCTGGACGAGTGTCACACGCCTGGATTTTATGTTGGTGAAAACGTTAGTGATTATAATTATGTCAACTGCCCGTTAACATCTGGAACTTTTACTCTTGAGATAATAAGTATGGGCGATAACGGTCAGCTTATGCAGCGCCTAACGCAGTGTCATATTTCATCCCCGATCGCTTATGAGAGGGTTTATTATAAGAGTGCTGGATGGGGCAACTGGTTTGGTGGATGGGTGTATCCTACCATAGGAAGCGAGTTCGAAATATACGCTAGTGATGGAGTTGGTAGTAAACCTTGCTGCAGAAAAGACGGTCGGGTTGTTGAAGTACGAGGTATTGTCAAACCCACTGTCGATATTGCTGGCGGTACCGACATGCATACTATAATGACTGTTCCGGTAGGTTACAGACCGAATTCGCCAATATACACCATTTGTCAAGGCTCCGGTAACTGCACATGGTTACTCAGAGTTAATACGAGCGGAACGGTCGATTTCTCTCGATATCGAAACGGTGATACTACTACAACAGCTGCTGTAGGTGCATGGCTCCCGTTCCAAGTTACATATTTAGTTTAAAAAGGAGACGTTTATAATGGATCTTGAACACGAGAGAAGATTGACCGAGGTCGAATCCCGGTCTGAATCCAACGAACGTCGTATTGAAGAAGTTGAAAAACGTCAGACCAGTCTCGAAACACTCACTAGTACTGTGAAAGTTCTTGCTGAGCGTGAAGAGAGAGTTGAGAACGACGTTAAGGAAATCAAAGGCGACGTAAAAACAATCAACGCTAAAGCCGGAAAGCGCTGGGAAGCATTGGTGACACAGCTCATCACGATTCTCGTTGCCGCTGTTGCCGGTTTTATTTTGGCTAAGATTGGTCTATAAGAAAGGGGAATTAACATGATGGACTTTATTACATCTAACTCCACTACTATCGCGCTAGCTAGTGTGGGTATTATTATTGCGATTATCGTGATCGTTAAGTATATCCGACACGTTGGTTTGGAATCCATTCGCGAACGGGTATACAAGGCGTTTATTGATGCGGAACACGAATTCCAGTATGGTGAAAATACCGCAAAGTTCGAGTATGTAATCAACATTGCAAAATCCGCTGTTCCGGCACCCTTTAACCTGTTTATCACAGAACCCCTTCTGCGTAAGGTCGTACAGACCTGGTTTGATTTGGTGAAGGATTTGTTGGATGACGGCAAATTCAACGGTACCTCTAAGGTTGCTGAATAAAAGATATGAGGGGCTAGCGAAAGCTACGACCCCTCTTCTTTTTGATTCGCGTCACAAACAACTCCTATTATGGAAAGAGAATGTATTATACGGAATCTGAAGGAATTCAGATCGGTCGTATTACGGCACCGTTGGGCACGCGACCTACATCTTCTTTTCTTTTTCGCATGTAAAACGCTTTCTTTAATGGAAGGAGAGTGGAAAATATGAAAGTCAAAGTGATAATCGAAGAAGTCATCACTCAGACGTTTGAAGTTGAAGTTAATGATACGGACAACCTTTATGACCAAGTTAGAGAACAGTATAAAAACGGTACTCTAGTGGTCGAGGACCCCTCATTGATTTCAGCGAGCGTTATGATTTATGACGAGAATGGTAAAGAAACTGACTGGAACGATTTACACGTCTAACCGTCGAAGAAGGGTCTTAGCGGACTCTTCTTTTTAGTCAAAATGGAGTAAAACGCGACTCATACAGACTCTTTTATGGAAGGAAAACCTATAAGGAGGCGTTTAACATGGAAGCTAAGAAAGGCTATGATATTGAAGAAGTAGTTGACGTAATTGAAATGTTATCGTATTCACAAGGTTTTTACGGACGTTTATTAGATGAGATCTTGTATATTGAGGAAAACGAACCTGATAAGTATGAAGTATTTAAAGGATTTATCGAAAAACAGGAATTTAAGAATCCTGTAGACGTAGTCCTATTCTTCGAAGGTTAGGTCGAGTCCTTTATACAAGGGCTCTTCTTTTTCACTACGCGGTTTCGCAGAGACCAAGTCGATCCGCGATCTCTACAAGTCCTTTTATGGAAGAAAAATCTAGGAGGTAATCGAGATGAGTATCAAACTTAGCAAAGAGCAAGTTGGTAAAATTGTCGTAGGGACTGGTAAAGCAGTCGTATTTGGACTATCATGTCTGGCATTGGTAGTTCCTCATGTAGAGAACAGCATTAACGCAGTGAAGCGTTTAACAGCAAAAGCTGATTACAGCGGAGCTATTAAAGCTATCATGAATAGTGATATGATGAGCTCTTACAAGCAGGATGCTATCGAAGCTTTATTGAAAGATCAAGACGAAGCTTACTACAAGTCCGTCATCGAGGTTGTTAACTCAAGTATGCTTAGCAGCTATAAGATTGACACTATCAAAAAGCTTAGCAAGTAGATTAAGATTCCAAAAGACGAGGGTCTGTCAAACAGACTCTTTTCTTTTTATCTTCGAACGTAGTGAGACGATTCGCCATAGAAACAATCCCTTTTATGGAAGAAAATAGCAGAAGGGATGATCGAAATGGCTAGAGTTTATGCATTTCCAAACAAGAAAAGAATTCCGTCTGGAATGAAGGAAGAACTGCATAGAATTGCAAAAGATTACGTCGCTGTAATATATGCGATTGCGAATCTTATGGAACTCGAAGCAGAATCCATCACTGAGGATGAGATTATGGAGTTGGTCGCAGAGGTCTTTAGCGAAGGGATCTACGAAGCTATTGACGACTTACTGGAGTCCTAACAAGGGCTCTTTCTTTTCAGTCAAAATAGAGTTAAAAAGACCCCGTCACTACGACAGGGCCTCTTTTTTATTTTATTTCTTCTTTATTCTTTTTAACATTTCATAAAACTGAGTCTCAGTTATATAAGCTTTGATATACATCTCCAACAGGCGTTCTTCTTTGTTTTTCATTCGTATTCTCCTTTTAGATTCATATGGTGTAATGTTATACTAAACTCGGGTGTAACGGAACAACGTGTGTTGATGTTGTCCAGTTCCACCGTATTTTATGTGTAAAAAACGACGTCCGCAACCGTCTTACCGTCCAGCTTTATTTCCCTAATTAGATCCTGCCAAAACTCTTGCTT
>JAEIGA010012666.1_pt1 | contig 12809 bp, 10 predicted proteins | sample 9270691 | NCBI WGS metagenome assembly JAEIGA01 (sample SAMN17057246, study PRJNA624740) | gut metagenome | biome: biome; isolation source: fecal sample | host: Bos grunniens | place: China: Xizang | collected 2019 | reverse complement strand
TTGTTTCATATATGGAGCAAATTCAGCTAATTGTTCTCCCAACATAACCAATGGGTTTTTACCTGTTATAAGCTTAACTATACCATTAAATATACCTTCGGCGGATAATATACCTACCGCTTGGGCTAATGTCATAACCCCATCTATCATCGATGTTTTAACAGTACTCATTATTTCGAAGAATGGTTTTGCATTCTCTGCGAAACCAGCTAGGTTACTACCTACTACCGCAAGACCACTAGTAGCGCCCGCACTGAAGCCACCTATAATAGAACCTACGAAGTTACCTATAGCATATCCAACTGAAGCTAGAAGTTCCCCACCTTCTTCAACAAGCCATTTAACACCCGGTATCTGAGCAATTCCTCCTATAAGGGCTAATATAGCTATAAGCTCTACGATAAGAAGACCGAACTTAGCTAACGCAGCCATAGCTGCTGGTATAAGTGGACTTATAGCGATTAAGACCAATAAGAATGCCGAGAACAACCCAGCTCCTATTACGGCTTGCATCATCGATTCGAAGTCTATTCGATTGATGGCGTCAAATAACCCCTCGAATAACGCAACTAATAATTTAAGAGCTTCATCGATTAATTCAGGTAGATGAACGCTTATACCTCTGATAACCCCTATTAGTATTTTGACGATACTAGTAATTATCGACTCGATATTATTAGCCAACGCCTCTAGTACCCCCGCTATTACTTGAAGAGCGGTTTCAGCCAACTGAGGTACTATTTCACTAATTGCTTTTAAAACCGATACCATTACTGTAGCCACGGCTTCCATGATTACAGGGGCCGCTGTAATTAATTCAGCTGCTATCGCTTCCATTGTTTGTACTAACGCTCTTCCTACATCCGGTAATATACTTAGTATATATTCAATTACCTTGGTAAGTGCAGTAGCTAAAGCCGTTATAACGGCGCCGACGGATAAACCGATGCCTCCAAGAGATACTCCTAATGCGGTTATACCTGCCGCTACTAACATTAAACCAGCACCAACTATCGCTACTGATGTTGCCATTATTGCTATACCACCTGCGATTGTTAATAGCACACCACTCACAGGCATTAAAGCCCATGCCGCTGCAGTAATTATACCTAACGCAGCCGCTAAACTAACTAACGTAGCTACGATGTTACCACCCTCTACAACGTTGCTAGTCTTTTCCAACGCTTCAGCTAATACGACCAAACCTACAGCTGCTATCGCAAGAGAGCCCGCTCCAACGAGCGACGAAGACATAGCTCTTAGAATAGGTGATAATATCGCTAGCATCGAGCCTAGTGCACCAATAGACTTAATCATATCCCATAAGTCAAGTTGAGCTGTGTGATGCAACGCTTGAGATATAACTAATAAAGCGCCACCGACTAATATCAATCCAGCTCCTATAGTAGGTAAATGGTTAGGCATCTTACTAAGCGATACTCCTAGGACTCCTAGTACTGTACCTATTTTAGCTATACCATCAATTATTACACCCCAATCTATTAACGTGAATAAAAGTAATGTAGGTATGAATAACGCTAATGCGCCGGCTAATATAGCCATTCCAGTCGCGGTAGATATCATAGCTTTATCGCTAACTAGCCTGCTAAATAAACCTAGTTCCACAAGTAAAGCACCTACACCAACTAAACCTTTAGCCAATTGCTCCCATTTAAGACCGCTTAACATTTCTACTGCTTTGGCTAATACTAATATGGATGCCGCGAATGCTAGAAGCTTGATAGCGCCTTCGTTAGAATTCACATTCTTCAATAATTTAGTCGATTGTGCAAAAGCGACACATAACGCTGCTATACCCCCTATAGCTAAGGCTAGCTCTTCCGGTTTATGTCCAGTAAGCTGGTCAATAGCTAATGATAGTATTAATATCGCACCTGCAAAAGATATCAACCCCCATGAGAATTCCGTCAAGTTTAAATTAAGTTTCTTAATTCCGTAACTGAAAGCGGTCAAAGCGCCCATTAACGCACCTAAAGCCGCTACACCAACTATCATACCTGCTATATCAGCGTCTGCTAGCATATTAACAGCTGATGCTAATATCAACATTGAACTAGCGATACTCAACATAGATAACGCTCCGCCTGTTAACACTCCAAATTTACTAATTAGTATCATACTTGCAGTCAATTCTGCAAATAGTCCACCCATTACACCTAATACAGGTATTAGTTTGTCTTTTTCTACCTTACTTATAGCATAGATAGACGCTGCTAATATACCAATGGCAACAGCTAATTTCTGTATTCTATCGGCCTTAAGATTCTTTTGATAGGACTCTAAACAACCTCTAACGCCATCTAACAGACCCGTAATCTTATCAGCTATACCAGCGAATGAAGATATACTCTCACCCAAGCTTTCCATGAAATTACCGATTTTCTTCAAGAATATAGCTAACTCTATGAAGAACTTACCAGCTATCAGACCGCCTAAGTACTCCATTACTTTAGCCCAATCGGTATCGTTAATAAAGTTTCGAACTGAATCCATTACGGTCTTAAATACGTCGGTTACCCTAACCTTCGTCTTGGAGAAAGCATTGCTAATGCCCTCACCTATATTCGTGAATTTATCTATAACCGAATCTCTAGTTTCTGCGGCAGATTCTTTAATGCTGTTAAATGCATCCACAACAGTCGCTTTAGCATCATCCCACTTACCATTTTGAAGACTGTCGATAACTTTTGTCACGAAGTCCATAACAGCGTCCTTCGCAACTCCAGCAGCGTCTCTAATCTTTTCGAATGGAGGTATGGCTGCCATTAGCATGTGGAAATTCATCGGAATATTCAATCTGTCTATGAAACCACTTATAGCAGTCATAGCGGTTGTAAACGCCCACGCTAAAGCACCAACCACTTTTTCCACAACATTCGCGCTAGTGAAGAAATCCATTACTCTGTAGCTTATTGCCGAGAAAACGCCTCCTAATTTACCAGTTATGTCGACCAAAGACTTAAATCCTATTAAAATCCCCGGTATAAATTTAAGAGGGAGTGTTAGTACAGATATACCAACTTCAATTATCTTAAAGAAAGATTTAAAAATGTTAGTGATACCATCTAATGTGTTCTCGCTTAACATAAGTTTTTCTGTAAGATTCTTGAAGCCTTCAGTAAGTTCTTTTAGTTTAAAACCCGTAAATCTAGGGAATACTTCTCTAAAAGCTCTACCGACTGCACTTAGTATATTACCTAAGTTCTTAAATATATTACTAAGACCAGCTATTAAGTCGTCTCTTCCTCCTAAAGCTTTCCACGTCTCCAACATATCGTTTCTGGACTTATTCATGTTGTTTAGCCAAGTTGATACCACGTTGTTTACGGCAGTCCACACCACTTTGGCTTCTTCTAAGTCACCAATTATAAGTTCCCATGTAGTTGCCCATCCGGAACCAGCGGATTCTTTTAAGGCGTCCATCATCGCTGAGAATGTTCTAACTTCAGTAGCTGCTTGCATAGCCTTAGCACCGATTTCAGTATTTGTATCAGCATATTTATTTAACACGCCAATTAATACATCAGTAGTCATCCATTGGTAAGATAAACTTTCGTTGAAATCCTTTGTTGCATTTATGGCACCTTTCATCTTAAAGCCGTTGGCGTTTTCAGTAAGAACTTGGTACATTCCGTCACCATTGTCTCTTAACACTCCTGCTGCGACACCTGCTTGTAGTAATTGATTCTTAAATTCAACGGTTGCCATATTGGCATTTTCTATCGATTTCCAGTCTATAAGTTTTACATAACCAGCAGATAATGCTTGCGCAAAATTATACATCGCTCTGGATGCTTCATTGGCATTAGCACCGGATACAGCGGCCAAGTTACTAACACCCTGAATGGCCTTTACGGCTGTTTCCAGTTTAACACCTGCGTTAGTAAATTTACCAATATTCTCTGTCATATCACTAAAGCTATAAATAGTTTTATCCGAATAAGTGTTTAATTCTTCCAAATATTTCTTAACAACGGGAAGTGATTCTCCAGTTGAAGCTATAATTGTCTTTATGGAATTCATCTTAAGTTCGTATTCTTTGAAACCGTCCGTTATGGGTTGTATAGTGAAAGCTGATATCAGATTCTTTCCGGCGGTTATCACCGCATTGGATATTCTATGCATTGCTGTTACAGCGAATACCTCTAACGCAGAGAATTTACTTCTAACAGTTTCTATCTTTCCATTAAAACCTTCCGTATCTACTTTCTTCATAGAATCGGAAATTTTTCCGAAACCTTGTGCTACGCTCGAGAATGTATTCTTTACATTATCGAACTTCATAGCAGACTTAAGTTTCTCTAGGGTGGACATGGTAGTCTTAGTACCGCTTTCGAATTGTTGATTGTCAAACCGCATCTGTACGACGCGTTGTTCTATCTCAGTACTCATCTAGTAACCTCCTTCCATGCTGCTTTTACTATATCATCAAATACAGGTCTTATGGCTGGGTTTATGTAATCCCGTCCTTCGACCCACCCTCCATTGTTAGTGCCGTGACCATACTGTAAAATAACTGCTATCGGAACTCCATTTTGAACGTTAGAGTTACAAAAGTGTATTACAGTCTCTCCCTTGCTCTTTTCAATTTTGTAATACCAGCCACCAGCGGTTTCTCCTGTATCGACAGGTGTAGCAGACGCCAAAGCGTCCACCCCACGCTGAGCATACATGTCTAGATTAAGCTTGTCCTGATACTTAGATAGATTTTTAAGGAACGCCTCAGTCTTACTGAAGTCACCCTTTGATGTTAATTTTACCAATGAGGTTCGTCGTCCTTCGTCTTCTTTGTCACTGGAGTGTCTAGACCACCTGTATTAGGGTCATTTGCTATACCAAGTATAACTAACACTGTACAGATTGCTGTAATAGTATTATTTAACCAAACTTGGTCTACTTCAACTCCAAATTGTTGTAGTACTATCCCTACGGCACCCACTAGAGATACTAATACTCCCGGATTTCTAAATCTTTGTAACCATTCTTTCATATGAAAACCTCCCATTAACCTTTTGAATTCATTTTCTTTCTTCTAGCCGCGTTTAACGCAGCATTACTCTTCATTGTCTCAGCGACGGTCTGTTTCTTAGGATTAGGGTCGTTCTTAACACCACACACCTTTATAAGGGTCATAAGTCGGTTTAAATGCCATTTCTCACACTCAAATGGTATATTACAGGCTATCATATAATAATATATAAGCTCGGATGTCATGACATCATTCCTACCTTTACCCGGTTCTCTATCATAGATGGTAGTGGCGGTCATCTTAGCGGAAATATATTCGTTGATTCTTTTATATTGGTCCATGGTTATGGCTGCATAAGCCACGTCAGGAACATTCTTTGTAATCATCATACATTTAATGTAATCTAATATTTCATCGTCTGTTTTAGGCTCATCCGTTAGGAATGGTTTATTCCATTTTGACTCCCAGCGGGAGATTGATAGAAGCGAGTGTTCCAATTGAACAGTTCGCTCCGGAACTTCCGTAAATTCATTCGTTTCGTCGTTAAACAACGTATACGCTCGAATCGTAAGTTCTAACATCTATGTCAATATCCTTTATTTCGTAACCATTGATTGTGGTATGATTCCATTTACGAATGCTATAGCTTTTTGCTCGTCGCTAGCTAACATTACGTATAATTCAGAGTATGCCTCTGTTTGAATAAACTCATCCACAACTTCTTTTGACTTAATAAATCTCTTACCGTCTGGTGACTTGACACCGTAAGATTTAACTATTAACTCTTTAAATAGCCCCATTAGTTTTGTAACGTCTTGAGCGTCTATTATACTTTGAATGTAGTTTGATAAACCACCTTCTTTAGACGTTTCCATTTCCATTAATTCAGCTTTACTTAGATTAAAGAAGAAATTCTCTTTTCTCTCTACACCATTATAGTCTGTATAACTTATTGTTTGCATTATCATATTCTTATTCCTCCACTCTTTCTTTTAATTAAAGGAGCCGATAAGCCGGCCCCATATGATATTAGTTTTTACCTATTATAGAAATTATTTCAGATATACTTGGCATTGATGGCTCTGCGCTATCAGTTCCATATATCTTCTCTTCTAAAGTTTTTAGCTTTGTTGGGTCCACTTTAGTAGAATCTACAGTAACAGAAGCAGTTGGTTTGTATCCTTCAACAACTTCAGGAGTTGTAGATATTTCCCATGAGAAAGACATAGCTTCTGGACTTTCATTGATAGTCTTGTAGTTCTTAGCAGATACAGCAGCTTGAGCGTTGTAAATGAAGTGTAATTTGTATCCGTGACCAGTACCAGCAACGTCATTACCTATTAAAGTTCTGTAGCATAAAGCGAAAGGTTTTCTAGTTTGTTGACCTATTTTGACACCCGGAACAATTTCTGCAGAACCATCACATTCAGTGAATTCATCTGGGTAAGTATAAGCTTCTATAGTAGCTCCAAAGTCTTCACCAGATACGATATTTAAATATTTGATGTTATCAGCATATATAGCTGTAGCTTCAGCACCGCTTGGGTTTTCATTGATAGCTGTTATACCATTCCAAGCTACCCCTGTTTGATAAGCGTTACCGTCTCTTACGTATAATACACAGTGGTCGACACCAGTTTCATATAACTTTTCACCAGTGTTATCAAAGATAATTTTTGACATTTACTTGTCCTCCTTAATAATAAATTATAAATATTTCATGATATAAACCATCAGCCACATAACTTTGGGTATGTGTTGACATCGGAAGCGCCAAAATCTTCTCTATCATATGAGAGTCTGGATTTCTATCGATAGCCGTAATAGTATACGAGTTAGTCATCACATGCTTAGAGTTATCGGCGAATTGAGATTTTATAGAACGCCTACTGTATAATATGGCCGGGTAGGTCATCAAGACGTTCCCCGGAGATTGATAATATACATTAGGAGTAATATCTTTTAGTAGCGCGTGTAATCCAAGACGTCTACCCATTGAATACACCTCCTATTGTTAGACGCAGTCTAGGGTATTCGGTTTCTATAGCAGTAACACACCATCGTTTACCAAGATAAGTTACATATCTAATGTTGTTGAAGTTTTCATAAGCATATGGGTCTGCAATTATACTTATCTCGTTAGACAAAGTCAGGTTACCGTTGATAGACGTATTTTGTTGAATATTTAAACGTCTACGTAGGACATCGCCATAGTATAGTCGTTCGTTTATGGACTGAGTCCATATACCGAAGTCAGTCTCTTCGACAATGGCAAACCCTACATAACCACTATACTTAGCCATTTTGACCTCCTAATAGTCTTCTTCCTCTTCGTCATCGATTAATGATACTGGAGCTGTGTTAGATACATATTCGATAACTATTGAAGAGAATGGAGTTACTAAAGCACCAGATTTTCTTGTTTCAATCAAGTACTTGTATTGGTTGTAGTCGATATCGAAGTCATCGAACATAGATGTTGCTCCGCCTTTGTCAGCACCAACTTTATAGTCACTTAAGTTAACTATTATACCTAATACACAGTGGTATTTACCATCCTTAGTAGGTCTAACAAAGTCTTCTAATAGAGGAACTGTGATGATTTCACTAACTCTTAGAGTGTGTTTTAACATCTCTTCAGAAGTGTAGATTATTCTACCGTTATTGTCCTCCATTAACAATAAGTCAGCTAAAAGGTCTTCAGTAGTGAATAACACTGGTTTACCAGAACCTTTATACTCTTTTCTAGACTTGATACAACCGTGAATGAATGGTTTACGGAAATCATTGTTTGCTTCTGGTTTTATTTCGTATTTTACACAATAGAAGTCATCGTCGTTAACGATAGGTCTGATACATTCTTCATCTATCTTATCTTCGTCTAACTCACTTCTTCCATCGCCCAATAATATAGCTCTAGCGATTTCTTCGTCTAACTTAACTTGTAACTCTTGTTTGATATAAGAAACTACATTAAAGTCAGTGATGTCTACGATATCATCTCTATCTAATCTAGTTTTCTTATAGATAGTACAAGGACTAGTATGTCTTCTCATTAACTCGAATACTGTTTCCTTTTTATAACCAGTCTTCTTATATCCCTTAGCTCTTAAGCTTTCGTCAGTGATATCTGCGAAAGACATTCTTATTCTAGAGAAAGCAGATTTTGACACACCATTTAATACTTTATATACCCACTCAATTTTATTATTAATAAACTTTGGAGGGTTGTTTAATTCAGTTGGTTCTGGGAATAGAGACTCTATGTCTTGTATTCCGTATTCTTCAGCATGCATAAGTACAGCGTCTTTTAAACTACCGATTTGCTTTGCTGATTCAAAGAATTCTTTGTTGAACACTTCTGCATGTGTTAAAGATTCGTTTGTTTCTTCCTTAACGACATTCTCTTTATCGCTCATTAAGGTCACCTCCTATTTCATTTTGAATTATTTAACTTCTTCTATAGTTATAGCAGTCTTAGGCTTTAATAAAGAACCAGATAATCTAGTTTCAATCAAGTACTTGTATTGGTTGTAGTCGATGTCGAAGTCATCGAATGTAGCTAACTTACCGCCTTTGTCTGCACCTAAAGTGTAGTCATTAGGGTTAACTATTATAGCTTTAACGTTGTGAGTCTTTCCATCTTTAGCGTCTCTTACTAATCCTTTCATTACAGGAACGCAAACGATATCCTTAACTCTTAATACGTTACATAAAGTAGCTTTTGATTCATAGATGAATCTTCCATTAGCGTCTTCTATTAATAATAAGTCGCATAACACTTCTTCAGTAGTATATAAAGTTGGATTAGCACCTTCATAGTCTATTCTAGCTCTTATACATGTAGTAATGAAGTCTTTAGCTTTATCGTCAGCGTCATTGTTAACTGCTGCTTTTATACAATATAAATCGTCATCACTATATATTGGTCTGATACATTTTTCATTAACTTTATCTTCAGCTAATGCACTTCTTCCATCACCACATAATACAGCTCTAGCGATTTCCTCGTTAAGCATCATTCTCATTTCTTCTTTTATCCAAGCAACTACGTCAAAGCTAGTGATATCGATGATGTCATCTCTATCTAATTTTTGCTTTTTATAGATTGTACATGGTTCAGTAACTCTTCTTAATAGAGAGAATACTTCTTCTAATTTTCTCTTACCCTTAGTGTAACCTTTTGCTCTTGCTTGTTCCCCGGTAATATCAGCGTAAACAGCTCTTAATCTAGAGAAAGGTGATTTGTGGATAGCGCTCATAAATGGTTGTACCCAAGTCGTATCTCTCTTTATAAACTCTGGTCTGTTATAGATGTCTTTAACTTCTGGGAATAAAGACTCTATGTCTTGAATACCATAAGTGTCAGCGTGAGCCATTATAGCAGCTTTTAAACTACCACATCTTTTAGCTTCTTTCTTGATTTCATTGAAATCTACAGAATGTTGTAAAGTTTGTTCTTGTTGGTCATTGTCGAACACGTTGTGTTTCATGTTGGAATCCCCCTCATTTTGATTTTCGTCTTGACCTAATTGGTCTATTATTGCTGCAACAGCTAATTTTTGCTCGTCAGTGAAAGTAGCATAAACGTCAGCGATTGTTTTACCTTTGTCACTGTGTTCTATATCTCCAGCTTCGCTAGCACCTTCTTCGCTTTCGCTTTCATTCACTTCTTCGCCTTCTTCCTTCTTTTCTTCAGCAGCTTCTTCTTTTTCTTCAGTCTCTTCAACAGCTTCTTCTTTTTCCTCGTCGTCGTGGAATAACTCTAATTCTTCATCATCGTTATATATAGTCGCTGCTGTTGACACTTCTTCGCCGTGAATTAATACCTCTTGGATGCTTGCTCCGGGATTAGCTCCGGCTAACACTAAACTAACTTCCTTAATGTTACCGTGTAATACTATAGGTCCATTTTGTTGAAGTTTGTTAGCATATATAGATAAAGATGTTATGTCACCGTGTTTAACTAATGCCTTAGCAGTTCTAGCTGTAGCAGTATCGTTAAACTCGCATTGAGCATACACCCCATCGTCTTTGTGTATTAGATTGGCTTTACCTATGATGTTTTCTGGACTATCATAAGTGTGATTCCAAACTAGTGGTATAGTAGTACCATCGCAATGTGCGAAAGCACCTGTAGATATAGTTCTTCCATCAGAGCACTTCATGTTATATTTAGTTGCCCATCCGGCGAAATCATACGTCTTCTTTCCCATCGGTAGTTTTCTCCTCCTTAATACCTTTTCTAGCCGCCAGCTCTTCGGCTGATTGACTTATATTCTTATTCCTTAATTCATCAGCGCTAGGGTCTGACGATGGCTTTCTACCAATAATTTGCCTGAATTCATTACCTGTTAATATCTCATTACGAGTGAATTTGTCAGCCATGTCGGCTACTGTATTAACTGGAACTAGACGGAATGGGTCTCTAAAGAACACTATAGCTTGACCTTGAGTTCTAGCAGTTTTTGTTAAGAACTTTCTGTGGAACTCACCAACTATAGCTGATATAATAGGTTCAACGGTTCTAGTATAGTAATTATGCATCGCATTCTCGTCAGCGGAACCATTTAAGATTTCTTGTGTTAGCCCTAATTGTGAATATAACAAGTTTGTCAAATATTCTACTTGTTTAAGCATATTATTCTCTAAACTTCTATTCAATTGAGTAACTTTTTCGGTCCCATCGATATACGCTATTCCATAACGACTACCCTGTAGTTGAGCCTCTATTTGTTTACGACGTTCTTCGGCCTGTGCCTTCTTAGTTTCACTCTTTACGATATATGGTAACTGAACGATTAAATCTAACTTTCCACTACTAGACTCTTCGTCGATGATATCCATTAAAGATAGCTTACGAATAAGTCTTTGCATGGTGGAGTTAGGTTCGTTCATTATAGTGTATAGTGGGTTTTCAATTATCGCAACATACTTCTTTGGTAAATTCAAAGTTTCATGTAGCCCAGTACGTTCGTTGTAAATATCAACGGTTACTGACTCGGGATACCATTGGATAATTTTAGCAACCCTCATAGTTTCTATGTCATAAGAATTCGTGATGTCAGGATTCATAGTAGTTTGAATCGGAACAACTGCAACGACACCCTCATCCAACATAGATACAACTATGTCTTGTAAAAACGCTCTTGCTGCTTGGTCGATGTTTGCTTCAACCGTTAAGCAGTTGTTTAGAGCCGACGAAATATTTTCGTCATACCTGCCTTCTTTGTCCAATCTAACATGTTTAATCTCTATTGAAGCCGCGTCCATAGCTATTCTACTATACACTGTGGTAACCAGTGTACGTTCGCAACCTCTAGAGAATCTACTTCTATTAGGATTAATTCCATAGCTTGAACCAGAAGGACCATAAACGTCTGATTTATCTCTATCGAATATTGTATAAGAGTGTCTCAGATGTTTAGGAACAATAATACTATCCATTTTGACTCCTCCTCTATTCAAAAGCCTCCTTGTGTAGTTTATAAGCCACGAATGCATCCATCATAGCTGCAACCGGGTCTATCTTTTGCTCGTAACGTTGTTTAAGTAGCTTTCGGTTACCATTAGTATCTTCTATCGTAATACAGTTACCCATAGCAAAGGACATTACGTCTTCATCAAACAACAGCATTCTTTCTTCGGCTAGTTTCTTAAGTTCCCCTAATGGAACTGACTCAGTTCTGGCCCCTTGTATAACTTTCTCGACAGCGTACTGTCCATTCTCGCTACACCAACGCTCAACAAACTCTTTGGCGTTATAAGGGTCGTAACCAAAGGCACAAACATCGTACTGTTGCTCATCTATGAAACGGTCTATATCGTCATACACCAACATCATGTCTAAGATAGTTCCTTCCATGACGATTAAGCTACCTTCTTTAATAAAGTCTTGATACTTAAGATATAGAGCCTGTTGTAGCTTATTGTAAGTTAGTGACGAAATGTAGTTTCTAGTTTTAATACCAAATGTACCATCCGCCAATGGGAATAAGAAAGTGAATGCGCAGAAGTCATCACCCCTCGACAAATCGGCACCTAGTGCACATGGCATACGCCAGTACTCTCTATACTTGTGTTTGATGGTTTCTTCATAAGCGAAGAAGTACGTATACCCCTCCATTGGAATTCCAAAACGTTTAGCTAGGATATCGTTTCTAGCGGCAGGAGCTTTCTCGGCTCTCTCAACGTCCAGCTGATAGACTTCGTGTTTAACAGTGATACCGATGTTAGGATTTGCTTTAACCCACATCTCAGGATTACCAACTTCGTTGATATCATCCAGTTTATAATACCAGATTGAAACGTGTGGATTGATATACTCGCCTCGAAGTATACTCATAAGCTCCATTTTGATTGTGTCACCGATACCATTACGAACTGTACCTTCAGAAGAGATAGCAACGATTAAGTAGTCATCAATCTTAGACGCCCCTTGCTCGATAGCACCTATAACATCCTCTCTAGTTTCACCAGACAACCATTCATCGACTGTCGCTATTTTGGTTCTAAGTCCTTGTAGCTTCGCGATATTCATAGGTCTGATTTCTAGAAGAGAACCTGTCATGAAATTCTCAATACCTTTCTTAGTAGAAACCAATTTGGCTCTTTTACTTTTAGCTCCAGTGGTATTCTGTAAAGAACCCTCAGTCAAGAATTTATATAGTGGCCCACGGGATACAGTCAACGCAGTTCTAATAGGAGACATTACTTCTTCCGCCTGTTTCATAGTAGGCGCAGTTGTTATTTGATGCGTTGTAGATGTATCGATAGTCAGGAAGTAATTCTGTATGAATGAAGCATACATCGACTTCGC
>JAEIGA010012665.1_pt1 | contig 12810 bp, 10 predicted proteins | sample 9270691 | NCBI WGS metagenome assembly JAEIGA01 (sample SAMN17057246, study PRJNA624740) | gut metagenome | biome: biome; isolation source: fecal sample | host: Bos grunniens | place: China: Xizang | collected 2019 | reverse complement strand
GTAATCATCTGACCGGTGGATACGCTCATACTGGACAGGTGCGCATAGAAGGTTTGCAGACCATTGCTGTGCTGCACCAGCACATTCCAGCCGTAGCCGTAGTGCCAGCCTGCGGAAACAACCTGACCGCCGTCTGCAGCGATGACTTTGGCGTAGCTGCACACGACATCAATGGCGCCGTGATAGCGGCCGCTGACGTAACCGAAACCATCGGAAATGCGCTTCGAGGAAGGCACCGGCCAGGTCATACTGCCGGTAGACACGGAATCAATGGTGGGCTTTTTCTTGGTGCCGACCTGAACCACCCGGTTTACCGGGGACTTGACGGTCGTGGTGCTGACGGTTTCCCGGGAAACTTCTTCGCCTTCGATGTAGGTGATGACATCCACCACCTGTGCGATGCCGTTGACACCGGCAGAAACCACGCGGGAGGTGCCCACATACAGATCGGGGTTTTTCTCGGTGATGGTGGCATAGGGAATGGACTGCGTATAAGTCACGGTTTTCTGCATTTTAATCGACAGGAACTGCCGTTCAGCGGTGACAACCAGCGTATCACCGACCTGCAGTCTGCCGTTTGCAAGGTCCTTATCCGGGTTCAGACCCTGCAGCTGTGCCATGGTCATACCCAGCTTCTTGGCAATGCCCGATGGCGTATCGCCGGATTTGACGGTGTAGGTCTGCTTGGTCTGCTGCGGGGTGTTCAGTAACCGCCGCATTTCGTCGGAGGACAGAATGCTGTAAGAGGTGTAAATGCCATTGACCAGCTCTACGTCTTCAATAAATGCGGCTTCGGCACCGCGCACCTCCGGTTTATGGGATTTCAGCAGGCTTTGCAGGATAAATCGCAGGTCCGTTTCACTGCGGATGGCGGCGACAAAAGAGCCGTTCACATACAGACCGGTGGCCGCCTCCAGATTGGGACCGCCGGTTTCCGATACGATCGCATCGCACAGTGTGTTGCCGGGAGTAAAGCGATCCCGGTCAGACAGGGTAGTCAGGACATACGTAGGAGTGACATCTTTGGCGTTGGCGGCGTTGCCGGCCTGCAGCCGGTTGGCAACCAGTGCAATCAGGTCTTCTACGGCAGCTTCATTTTCAACCACACCAATTTCTTTGCCGTTGTATTGCAGGGCCAGACCATAGGACTGGTTACTCCAGAAATGGATGGTATTGAACAGCAGAATCAGCGAGACAACAGGGGCGACAATATTGAATACCGTACCGACAAAAGTGCGCGTATGCCGCCAGACCTGCTTGCGGTAGTGGCGGACGGTATCGGCCGATGGGGGCTTTCGTCCCGATTGGATTTTGCGCAGATTCCGGACGGAGTCGTGCGCTGCGGTAAACAGGATGACGAGTTCTGCCATCATCTGCAGTAAGGGACGCAGAAAAACGGTTTTGATGAAATGACTGATGACACCGCCGATGGGGCGGAAGAAACGGCGTGTACGGCGGAACGTGCGTTTGCAGATGCGGACCGTCTGGATGCCCATGACATACAGCAGACGGGATGTCTGACGCATCCCTTTCCGGGTGCGTACCCGGAGACGTTCTTTGACAGAGGACATGGAATCGCTCCTTTCCCCGGAAAAATTGCGGCAAAGAGCCCTGTCGCAAACCGGGACGCTTCTATTATAACGGAAAATCCGTATTTTTTCAAGAGGCGGTGGCGAATATCCGCGAAAGAGGAAGAAAATCACCAAACAATCAGGGAAAATGCGACAACAGTGCCGGAATATCCGGCTCAGAAATGGACAATGATGCCAGCAGGCGCAGGAAGTCCTCCGGGAGCGGTGCAGTCAGCCGTATAACTTCACCTGTGATGGGCTGGATAAAACGCACGGCGGCACAGTGGAGTGCGTGGCGGGCGATATGTGCGGAGTGACCGTCATACATATCGTCTCCGGCCAACGGATAACCGGTGCAGGAAAAATGTGCACGGATCTGATGCGTGCGCCCGGTCTCAATGACGACACGCAGCAGGGCGTGACCGCTGCCGGTGGCGATGGTATGCCAATGTGTAATTGCTTGTTCGCCGTCGTCACCGATTTCCCGGCGGATGCCGTGCCCTTCCATGGTGCGCAGAGGCGCATCAATGGTACCCGAAGCCGGGGGGATTCCTTCTGTGACGGCCAGATAGATTTTTTCGATTTTACCACTGAGGCGTGCGGCCGCATGGGCATGACGGGCGGTAACAGCCAATCCGGAGGTGTTGCTGTCCAGCCGGTTGATGGGACGGAACAGTTCCACCGTGCCCCGTGCCGCAGAACGTGCGGCGGCTGCATTGGCCAGTGTGTCGCAGGCATGTCCGGCGGAAGGGTGGATCGGCATATACGGCGGCTTGTCGTACACCGTTACATCGTCATCTTCGTAAATCACTGGTACCGGCAGGTCCGCAGCTTCCTGCATGGGGTGTGATTCTTCCGGCAGATGCAGCACTACAGTCTGACCGCTGTGCACCGGATCAATGGTGCGCAGATGTTTTCCGTCGGCGGTAATCCCGTCGGGGACTTGCTTCAGCCGGATCATCGTCCGGGCACTGAGCTGGCAGAAGCTCCGCAGGAAGACCTTGGCCTTGACACCGTCGTATCGGGGCGGTACGGTAAATTCCAGAACACGCATCACATGTTCCCCGTGGCGAACATGATGACGCTCAGCGCAGCCATCGGGGCGGTTTCCGTGCGCAGAATCCGCGGCCCCAGCGTAATCCGGACAGCGCCGGCGGCTTCGGCTGCGGCAACTTCTTCGGGGGCAAAGCCGCCCTCCGGACCAATGAACACAGCGATGGAAGCAGGCTTGCGCTCCAGCAGACCGCGCAGGGCAGCACCGCCGCCTTCATAGCACAGGAAGGTGCATTCGCAGCCGGCAGCCAGCTTCAGGGCTTCCCGGAACGATACCGGCTCCCGTACCACAGGCAAGGCACCGCGCTGGGACTGTCCGGCAGCTTCATCGGCGACTTTCTGCCATCGGACGGTTTTTTTGGCGGCGGCGGCACCGTCCGGTCGGGAAATGCTCCGGGCAGCGGCAAAGGGGATGATTTCCGACACGCCCAGTTCCACGGACTTCTGCACAATCAGCTCCATTTTATCGCCTTTGGGCAATCCCTGAAACAGCACGACCCGGACGTCCGGTTCGCCCGTGCTGGGGACAGCGGACAACAGCCGTACCCGGACATCCCGGCTGGTAATTTCGGTGATTTCACCCGTATAGTCGGTGCCGTGACCGTCGCACAGGGTCAGGGAATCCCCGACGGTCATCCGCAGGGAACGGGAAATGTGATTCGCATCGTCGCCGGTGAGCAGGACGGAATCGCCCACCGGTGCATCATGAAGGAAAAAACGAGGCATAAGTATAAACTCCTTTATTCAGGTATGGATGACGGCATCCGGCCAGGCCAGTGCCAGCCGGTGTACTGCCGGTTCAATATCGTCGTATGCAATGCCGGAAAAGCCGAGCAGTATGTGGCTGTCGCCCGGATATGCCGGATCGGGGCGGACTTCGACGCTCCGGGCTGCGGCATCGGCGGCACGCTGCTGCGCTGTGCGTGGACCGGGCAATGTGATGCGTACCCGCAGTGCAGTTTCCTGCAATACCGGAGACAGGCGTTCGCCGAATGTGTCTTTCAGCAAACGCATCAGAAGATCGCCCTTGGCGGCATAAATTTTGCGCAGGCGACGCAGCTGACGGTCCATGTCGCCGCAACGGATGTATTCTGCCAATGCAAGCTGCTCGATACGGGAGGCGGTCGGGTGATACCAGCGTGCCCGGGCATAATATTGCTCGGCCAATGCAGGCGGCAGTACCATATATGCCAACCGGACGGAAGGCAGCAGGACTTTGGAAAAAGTACCGATATACACCACATGGTCGCCGTCATCGAAACTGTGCAGGGCCGGTACCGGCCGACCGTGGTAACGCAGTTCGCCGTTATGATCATCTTCAATCAGCAATCCGCCGCAGGTCTGCGCCCATTCCAGCAAAGCGGTCCGCCGCGACATGGGCATTGGTGCGCCGGTGCCGGCCCGTGCGGAAGGCATCAGATAGACCGCCTGCACCCCGGCATCGGCAGGGGCATCGGGACACAGACCGTTTTCATCGCAGGGCAGGTGGCATACAGTCAGTCCGCAATCGGCAAACACACGCTCGGCCTGTGCAAATCCGGGTTGTTCCAGCCCGATGAGGCGGCTGCGCTCGCGGAGCATACCGCTGAGCAGGTAGAGCAGCGGCTGCAGTCCGGCACCGATGACAATGCGGTTCGGTGATGTCCGGACACCTCTTACCCGGTAGGCGTACTCGCTCAAGGCTTCGCGCAGCTCGGTTTCGCCGGGTCCGCTGCCGTAGGAGGTAACGACTTCCGTGCGGGCCAATACACTGCGCAGATGCTTCTGCCATAAAGAAACGGGGACGGCGTGAGGATCGACGGCATCGGTGGAAAAACGATAGCGCAGATCTTCCGGAGAAGGTGCAGAAACTGTCCTGCTGATTTCTGCGGAATACGATGGAATACAGGAGGACAGTTTCGCAACATAGCATCCTTTCTGGGGCACGGAAACCAGATAGCCCTCCATAATCAGCTGACTGTACGCGGCCTCTACGGTGGTTTTGCTGAGTTTCAGGTCCTCGGACAAGCGTCGGATGGACGGCATTTGCTCGCCGGCGGACAATTGCCCGCCGGTCACAGCATCCCGGATGCCACGGTACAGCTGTAAATACAGCGCATCCCGGCTTTCCCGGTTCAGATGCAGAAATTCCAGCAGCATGACCTGCACACCCCTTTCCAAGATTTCGCAAACTGTCCTGCTCAAAAAAATAAAAACTGTCCGTTTTCATCATGTCAGTTTTGTGTTACTATTATAGCACATTTTTACAGCCAATGCAAGAAAATGTATTGGCAGGAAAGGTCGGATTGATAATGAAAGAAAAGAAGAAATGGCCGGTCAAAACGCTGTGCATGATTGGTCTGATGGCGGCGCTGTGCTTTGTCAGCAATTACATTCAGATTCCCATTCCTACGCCCATGGGCAATACGCGGGTGCATTTCGGCAATGTGTTCTGCCTGCTGTCCGGCTATCTGCTGGGCGGCGTGGGCGGCGGTCTGGCAGCAGGTCTGGGCAACTTCCTGTATGACCTGACGGATCCCCGGTTTATCGCATCTGCGCCCTTTACGTTTCTGTTCAAGTTCATGATGGCCTACGTGTGCGCGGTACTGGCACACAGCTTCGGCGGTCATGCACGGCGCATCGGACAGAATATCGCCGCCGGTGCAGCCGGTGCATTGACGTATGTCGTGCTCTATCTGGGCAAGAATTTTGTGGAATATCGTTTCCTGCAGGGCATGGCCCTGGAAGCGGTATGGGTGGATGTCATGGCAAAAGCGCCGGTTTCGCTGTTTAATGCATTGGTTGCCGTGACAATTGCTGTACCGCTGACATGTGCACTGCAGAAGGCCCTGAAGGCCTCCGGCCTGCAGGTGTGATAAATCAGCCATCCGGAAATTTCCGGAACTTGGGCGCTGTATTTACTTGTTTTTGTTCACAAAATGAGGCAATCTGACCGAAGTTTTGTAATTTTTCACAAAAAAAGCGGGCGGAAATCGTCAACCAAACAAGGAAAAAACCTTTGACTGTAACCGAATATTGTGCTAATATAGTAACAGGGGTTTTTCGCTTTCTGTACGTTGTGCGGAGACGGAAACCGGCCGGAAAGAGATGCCGGCGCGACCGGGGGAACGGTATGACAGGTTCCGCCCGAAATGTGAGGTATGAAATCGAAATACAGGAGGTTGTTTTCAATGAATATCGCGTTGATGGCCCATGATGCCAAGAAAGAATTGATGGTGCAGTTCTGCATTGCGTACTGCGGCATTCTGAGCAGACATCAGCTGACCGCTACCGGAACCACGGCGAAGCTGGTATCGGAAGCGACCGGGCTGAAAGTGCGCAGTATGATGGCTGGTGCACAGGGCGGCGACCAGCAGTTGGTATCTCTGGTGGGCTGCGATGAAATCGACCTGTTGCTGTATTTCCGCGATCCGCTTTCCATTGCACAGACCATGTCCGGCGACATGAATCTGCTCCGGATGTGCGACTCGCACAATATTCCCGTAGCAACCAATATTGCAACGGCAGAAGTGCTGATCCACGGTCTGGAACGCGGCGATCTGGAGTGGCGCGATGTGCTGCGCTCTTCTCGCAAGCAGCTGTACTGATTTCCGAAATAAATGACACCCGGAAGAACATTTCGTTCTTCCGGGTGTTTTTCGTGCTTATAAACCAAGGCCTTGCAATGTGTTGCGGACAACTTGTTCTTTGGCGAACAGGGTTTCCATCCGCTTGCGGCCGGCCAGGCCCATTGCTTCCTGCTGTGCAGGTGTCATGGAAAGAAAATCCTTCATGGCGCGACCGAGGCTGCTGCTGTCGTGCGGCTGACACAGCAATCCGCTGACGCCCGGCTCCACGGCCTCCCGGCATCCGGGAATATCCGTAGTAATCAGCGGTCGGGCGCAGGCGGCGCCTTCCAGCAGTACATTGCTCATGCCCTCATGCCAGCTGGGCAGTACCACGCAGTCTGCGGCGACATACCACGGGAGGGGATCCTGCTGAAAACCGTGGAAATGAACAATCCCGAGGTTCTGCAGATGCTCCACCTCGGTCTGGGAGATGTCTTCAAAAAATCCGACAAGGTCCAGACGGAAATCGAAGCCTTCTGCGTGCAGTCGCTGTGCGGCTTCAAACAATTCCCGTACGCCCTTTTCGGTCATCAGGCGTCCCAGATACAGAAAGCGCACGGGATGGTTGGCCGGAAAAGGAGATGCAGGATAGCGCTCCAGATTGATACCGGCACCGCGGAGCAGACATTGCTGTTCTGCGGAAATAATATGTTTTTCCCGGAAAAGCGCGGCATTGACGTCGTTTTCAAAAAATACAGTATGCGCGCATTTTAATGCGGAGCGATACAGTCGGGTAATCACCGGTGTCAGCATCGCACGCTGGAATGCGGTGCCCAGTCCCTGCACATTGGCACAATAGGGAATGTGCATGCAGCGGCAGAGCAGGCCGGCATAAATGTTGGGTTTGATGGAATAGGTGATGACCAGTGAGGGCTTTTCTTCCGACAAAATTTTGCGGTATGCGGCAAAGAGACGGCAGTCGGTCAATGGATTGATGCCGCGGCGGTCTACGGCGGTATCAATCAACCGGCATCCGAGGGCACGGAAGTCGTCCACATGGTCACCGAACGGCACGCTGATGACGATTTCATGGCCTTGTGCGAGGAGGGCTTCGATCAGTTCCCGGCGGAAACGCCACAGCATGAAAGAATGATTGGAAATAATCAGAATCTTTTTCATTTCGTGTTCTCCTCGCCGGAGGCCGAGCGCACACCGGTGCCGCCTTCGACAACACCCTTGCTGCTCAATACAGCCCGGAAGGTGCCGAAGAAACAGCGAAGATCCATCCGCAGACCAAACTGCTGCAGATATTCGCGGTCCAGTGCGGCTTTCACGGGAATTTCCAGTTCATCACGGCCGTTGATCTGGGCCCAGCCGGTCAGCCCGGGGCGAAGCTGATGCACGCCGTAAGCTTCCCGTGCAGCATTCAGATCGTCCTGATTCCACAGTGCAGGACGGGGACCGATGAGGGACATCTGCCCGGCAAGAATGTTCAGCAGCTGCGGCAGCTCATCCAGACTGGTTTTCCGCAGGATGCGGCCCACCCGGGTAATGTGCTGCTCCGGGTTCTGCAGCAGATGCGTGGGCATATCTTTTGGGGCGTCGGTGCGCATGGTGCGGAATTTCAGCATCATAAAACAGCGTTGATGCTTTCCGATACGCTTCTGACGGAAAAAGACCGGACCGGGATCGTCGATTTTGATCAGGACCGCCAATACAATCAGCGGCAGCGCAAGAATCAGCAGGGCCGTCAGCGCAATGAGAAAATCGGCGGCCTGTTTCATGACTGCATATATTCTTTGACCGGGTGTCAAGGTGTGATACGGAGATATTTCAACAGACATAAACGCACTTCCTTCTGAACGGGAATGTAGCATGTCAATGCGGCAGTACAGCTTGTTTGGGCATTACGTAGGTGGGGACGATATCGTGGATCAGATGGCGGACGGTATCATGGTCGACCTCTTCAGGCAGCTGTCGCAGCTCGTCCAGCCCTTCCGCAAAGCGAACGCGGTCAAAGTCGGTGCGATGACCGACGTAAATCAGATCGTTGGCCGTTTTGGCCAGACCTTCTTCGTTCATCAGCAGTTCCTCGTACAGCTTTTCGCCGGGACGCAGACCGGTATACACGACCGGCATATCTACATCCGGTTCAAATCCGGACAAGCGGATCATATTCCGGGCAAGGTCATCAATTTTCACCGGCTTGCCCATATCCAGTACGAAAATTTCACCGCCGTGCGCAAATGCACCAGCCTGCAATACCAGCGATACGGCTTCGGGAATGGTCATGAAGAAACGGGTAATGTCGGGATGCGTTACGGTCACAGGACCGCCGCGGCGGATCTGCTCCCGGAACAGCGGAATCACGCTGCCGTTGCTGCCAAGTACATTGCCGAAACGGACGGCTGCAAAATCGGTATCGGTGGTTTCGTCCATCATCTGGATGACCATTTCGCACATGCGTTTGGAGGCACCCATGACATTGGTGGGATTGACCGCCTTATCGGTCGAAATCAGCACAAAATGCCGGACGCCTGTGGCGGCGGCGGCCCGGGCCGTATTATATGTACCGAATACGTTGTTTTTGATGGCCTCCAGCGGTGCATCTTCCATCAGCGGCACATGCTTGTGTGCGGCGGCATGGTACACCAGTTCCGGATGATATGTCTGCATGACGCTGTAAATGCGGTTGTAGTCACGCACCGAGCCGATGAGCGTCGTCAGATGCAGATCGGGGTATTTGAATTTCAGCTCCTGCTGAATGGCATATGCGTTGTTTTCATAAATATCGAAAATAATCAGATGCGCAGGATTGTGCGAAGCCAGCTGGCGGCACAGCTCGCTGCCGATGCTGCCGCCACCCCCGGTAACCAGTACGACCTTGTCCCGGATGCGGCTGCTGATGCCGCTCATATCCACGGAAACCACATCACGCTGCAGCAGGTCTTCAATCTGAATTTCCCGGATCTGCTGGATGCTGACATCGCCGTTGGCCAGCTGATACAGACCGGGCAGCTGCTTGAATTTGCAGCGTGTCGTACGGCAAATCTCCCAGATGTCTTTTTTTGCCTGGACGGAAAGTGTCGGGATGGCCAGCACAATCTCGGATACCCGATACTTTTCTACCGCCGCAGGGATGTCGTTGCGGTCGCCCACGACCGGGACACCCATCAGACGGCGACCGTGCTTTCCGGCATCGTCGTCGATGATACAGACGATGCGGTTTTTGGAAAACTGGCTGGTACGGAATTCCCGGAGAACGGCGACACCGGCCGCGCCGGCACCGATCAGCAGGGTTCTGCATTGAGACGGATTACGGAAAAGTGTGCTGACCCGACGCAGGATACGATAGGAAAAGCGCACAGAAACAGTAGCAATCAGCAAAAACAGAAAATACAGTACCGGAAAGCTGCGGGGCAGCACAAACCAGTCCAGATACAGCGCAAGCGTAGCAAATCCGGTCGAACATACCGAGGCCGACAGAACCAGCAGCGCTTCCTGTACGCCGGCATGTGCCCATAAGCTGTTGTACAGTTGAAACAATGCAAAAAATACGATGGTAGCGCAGGTGAGTACCGGCACCATCCGGAACAGCTCCGGCAGAAATCCACTGTCCTTCAGCATGTGGAAACGCAATTCGTACCGGCAGAACAGCGCTGAAAATGCACAGAGATGCACCACAATGATGTCTGCGCACAACAACAGCAATACCCGGACAAATTTTTTGGTGTCCTTCGGGCGATGAAATCCCCGGTTTTCAAATGTCATTGGCAAAAGACCTTCTTTCTCCCAAACCATAAAAACAGCAGCACAGATGCAATGAAGGCTGGCAGCACTGCAATCCGGTGCAAGCGCATACGTGAACATACATTTATAAGTATAACACAGAACGGGGGGAGTGTAAAGGTCAAAAGAACTGAAAAAATGTTGCAGCAAACAGAAATATCTGTGGTTTCTGCGGGTTTTACGCAAAAAAACCGCATACCCGGTGGGTATGCGGCGGAGAAACTTATACGGGGACTACGGGGCGCCCTTCCAGAATGCGGCGCGGATTGCGGAACAGCAGGATTTCCGCATAATTGCGCGGACAATGCCCGGTCAGCCAATGATACAGGGCAGATAAGTCCGGTGTACGGGCAGATGCGTGATGTGCGTCGGTGGCGATTACGTGTGCGGCGCCGTCTGCCAACAGGCGGTGGGCGGTGCGCTGAACCCGGTCGCCGAAGGCGCCGAGGATGCTGCCCTTGTTCACCTGAAGAAGGTAGCCTTGGCGGAACCAGTATTCTGCCAGCCGGGGGTCCCGCTGCAGGGCGTGATATCGTTCCGGATGGGCGATCACCGGGACATATTGCTGTGCAGACAGCCCGGAAAGCAAGGTGTTGATTTGTTCCGGTGATTCATCAAAGTAAAATTCCGTGAGCAGACGGCGTTTGCCGTCGAGTGTGGGCAGACGGACATCCGCAGCGAGGGACAGCGTCTGCTCCGTACAGAGGATTTCTGCGGCGCACGACAGGGTCAGCGGTAAACCGGTTTCTGCGATGGCCTGCTTCAAGCCGGTAAATGCCTGCCGGATGTCCGGAAGTGTCCGGAAAGACCGTGCAGAACCCTCAAAGTGCGGTGTGCAGACAATGTGCGAAATACCGGAACGGACGGCGATGTCTGCCATCCGGAGGGATTCGTCCAAGGAAGAAGCACCGTCATCCACATGAGGCAGAATATGATTGTGCAGATCAATCAAGGGGGTCATCATCGGTTTATTTGCGGGGTTCGGTGCAAAGCGCCAGCAGGTCATCTACATTTGCGGTCGCCATACGCACGACGGAGTCGCCGGCGCTGTAATAAATGCGGACCGTTTTGCCGTCGTCTTCCATCAGCATGCCGCAGGGGAAGAGGGCGTTGGTGCGGTAGCCCTGCTCCATTTCCCAGTAACCTTCCGGAACCATCAGCGGCTTTTTGCTCATGCCGATGACTTTGGAGGGGTCATTGAGGTCCAGCAGAGCCAGACCGATGACATAACGCTTGCGCCATGCATCCTCCCAGCCGTGCTTGCCGCGGGAGAGGTCCACGTCCACGGAATGGAAAATGCACAGCCAGCCCTTGTCGGTTTTTACCGGAGGCGCGCCGGGACCGATTTTGTCATTGCAGTAGGGAACATCTTCGACGGCCAGCACCAGCTTGGAGCGGCCCCAGAATTCGAGGTCCGGAGATTCCGACAGCCACATATCGAACCGATGGGCATTCCGGGAGTATACGGGCATGGGGCGTTCCAGACGGACATAGTTGCCGTTGATCTTTTCAGGGAACAGCACCATGTTCCGGTTTTCCGGCACGGAAATGTGCTTTACTTCAAAATGCTTCAGGTCCTGCGATACGGCAATGCCGCCGCAGACGCCGTGGCGGGTATCAACGGCGAAGCACAGAATATACTGCCCGTCCATATAGGAAATCCGGGGATCATATACACGCATGATTTCGTCGTCGGCCATGGCAAAGCAGGGCTCCGGCTCGACGTTCCACTTGATGCCGTCATCGGAAAAAGCCAGACCGAGGTTGGTGCCTTCCAGAATCTGCTTGTCAAAATCACCGATGTCGTTGCGGAATACCATGATGTACTTGCCGTCCTTCTTCAGAACGCCTGCGTTGAAGGTCAGAGCGGAACGGTAGGGTACATCGTTGTGGGTCAGTACGGGGTCGGGATAACGGGTGATGCAGGGCTCCGTGGTAAACAGGGTCTCATCAACCGGTGCGTACCGGTCAAAGGAAAACATGGCGCACATGGGGGATTCCTCCTTATATATGATATATAATATTTTGCGTGTTTATCGGGCGGCAGGGACAGGACCCCAGAACAGATACGAGCCGGCAGAGACTTCACGGATGCTGCCGTCAATGACGATTTCTGCAGCGACCGGAACGGTGATTTCGTAACGTACCCGGTCATTTTCACAGAACCACCGGGAAGTCACCGTGCCGAAAGCCGTATCCAGTGATACATCCAGCCAACCCAGACGGGCATCGGGCTGGGGCGCAACCCGTATACGGGCAAAACCGGGCAGATCCTCGCAGGGGGTGATGCCGGCGGCGGTTTCAAAGACCCAACCGGCGACGGAGCCGTAGGCATAGTGATTGAACGAGTTCATATCCGGACTCCAGAAACTGCCGTCCGCTTTCTGACCGTCCCAATGCTCCCAGATGGTGGTCGCACCCTGATTCACGGAGAACAGCCACGAGGGGAACTGTTCCTGCAGCAGCAGCGTGTAGGCGAGATCGGTATAGCCGTTCTCCGACAGTGCATACAGCAGATACGGGGTGCCGACAAAGCCGGTGGTCAGCCGGTCGCCGTTGTCCCGGATGAGTCGGGCCAGTGCGGCTGCGGTGGCTTCCGGATCGGCGGTCAGCCGGAAATGCAGTGCCAGCACATGCTCCGTCTGGGTCCGGTAGTCGTGGTCGTAGGCAGCACGGAATGCAGCAACGATATTGCCGTACAGGGTTTCATATTCCGATACATCTTCGTGCAGCGCATGACCGGCACGGATGACCAGCTCCGTGGAGTGCGCATAGAATGCGGATGCAATCAGATCTTTCCGGGAGGAACCGGTGTAACTGCCCTCCGGGGCATCCAGACCCAGCCAGTC
>JAEIGA010012664.1_pt1 | contig 12810 bp, 22 predicted proteins | sample 9270691 | NCBI WGS metagenome assembly JAEIGA01 (sample SAMN17057246, study PRJNA624740) | gut metagenome | biome: biome; isolation source: fecal sample | host: Bos grunniens | place: China: Xizang | collected 2019 | reverse complement strand
TACAAAGCCGAGAAATAGTCACCATCCATTGCACGATACCACCCTTTGTTGTCGGGAATGACAAACGGGTAACCGTTCCACACGGAGGGGTCGTAACCACCGACCTCTGAGACATAATTCTTTGGGACGGAAAAACGAACTGTAGTACGAATGGGTTCTTCTACCGTGTATTCGAACGTAACATATGATTCTTCATTGACAATTTGTTCGTCACAAGCCTTTTCAAACGTGTATAGAATATCATTGTGCTCTGTAGCATCAACGATTCGACATACATTGAAAATGTGTTGTAGAACGTTCGGATTATCGATGGAATATTTCATATAAATTTCTCCGTGAAACTCTCTTCTTCAGAAGAGGGAGGGAAGGAGTCGAGGCAAAGCCTCGATTCCCTCTCTCAATGCCCTTACGGGTGCTCCCTTTTGGGAGTGACAAGTCAGGCTTTTACACCTGCTGTTCCCCTCGCCAATGTTGTTAAACGGCATCGCGTCACAAGTCGTTTCGTACTTACCCAATCGCTTGTCTACACCCGTGACTTCTAGAGCTTGGAGCTGAGGAAGCACCCCAAGGTAGGTCTTGAACCTTTTAACAACGTAGCCCTTTTTAAGAGATTTCTCCCTAAGGCGGGCTTAGGCTGGTCAACCAGACTTGTTTTCACAAGCCTTCAGCTTTAGTTGAGGGTAGTTGACCTTGATGCTCCGAAATGAATTGCTGAATCTTCATCCAAATCAAAATTTCTTCCCCGTTAAGGTTGAAAAAACGTTTGAGATGGTTGAAAAGATTGAGCAAAGTCCTCAATTCGCCCATACTAAGGGTAAACTCTTTTTGGTCATTCAACTTTATCCACCTCGTTTGAAAATACAACTGCCATACAATGTACCATCGTTTTGCCGTTTACAAGCTCTGAGATTAATACCGAATTGTCTTCGAACGTGAATTTCGTGAATACTTCACCTTCGTCATGAATGTATCGTACACTCTTGGCAATTGCAAAGGCAAGTTCTCCAAACTTGTCGTTACATTTACCCCGACTGTCTACGAACAACGCTTGGAAATTCTTGGCAATCGTATTCATTGCGTATCCTTCTTGTTCAAAATAGCAAAAAGACGTTCGAGCAAATCCGTCACACATCCAAGTTTTTCTTCGAGAGATTCCACTCGTTGTTTCAACTCTCGAATGTCCTTTTTGTCGGTAGATTCTAAAGTACCACTTGGTTTACCAACGATTACAAGTTTATGGGTATCCTTTGTGGAAGTGTTTGACATATCAACTATTCCATATCCGCAATTTGAATGAACCAAATAGCACCCTTGATGTTGACACGAACTTCGGCGTTCTTGTCTTGTGCGAAAATGAGATTCAATGCAAGCTCCAATTGAGTCTTTGCGACTTCATCTTCTACGTTTTCGGTTTCAAACAAATTGGCAATATGCTTTTTCAAACTTAACATATATTCATTTCCTTTATCGATTATCCATTTCACGGAACGCATTTAACGCTTGAACCTTCGCCAACGCCTTTGTTTTTGCGATACTTTTGGCAAGTTCGATGTCAAAATCGTCTTTGTTGACACAAGACGACTCTCCCGTTACGTTGTAACCATTGTCCATGGTAACACAACACACCACCATCGTGGTATTTGGAAATTGATAATATTGGATTTGCTTGACGAGATTTTCTACGTTAGTTGTTTCCATTCTCTTTTCCTTTTGGAATGTGTTCGCCACATCCATAGTATTCTTTCACAAGAGGAAAGACGGGGTAGTACATAATCGATTGACTCACTGCTTGACCACTCGGAATCAAAGTCGGTGCGTGACGACAACAAAATGCCGAATCAGGTTTCAAGTTTCTAGATATATACTTGAGGCTACGGAAGCAGTCACAATCTTTACAATAACCGAAAGCCATTACTTTTCCCCCTTTGTTTCCATCTCATCGAGCATAGATTCCACAACCGAAATTCACTTTTCGCAAAGTTCAAAGTCTTTCTTGGCTTGTTCGGTATCTTTAAAGGAAACACCTTCGACGGCTAAACTTAAAAGTCGAGACATTTCTTTGATAGATACTACTACAGTCGTTTTCGTACCGTCTTTCATTTGATAATGAATCCTTCCACAAAACTGTAACAAACGAGGACAAAGGTTGCCACATAAATGGCGTGAAATAATTGTGAAGCGAAGGTGTATAGTTGTCGCTTAATGATATATTCCCCATATTCTTCCAAGTTTCCATCCATCAACGCATTCATTGAATGGGTAGCCGATACACTCGAAAGATTCTCACACACGGAGTATGAGAGATAGGCAAAACCAAAAATGGTAAGCGACACCAAACAATCACCCATTTTAACCACCTCACAAGAAGTATGTCTTATCCTCTACGGACTTACGAATCATTTCGCTACGCACAAAATCCTCAATCGCCTTGCGATAACCTTGTGCATAGGGAGAGTTGAACTCCTTCATAGCATCATTGTAACCACGATTGTATTCTTTGTCAACGCTATTGGTATTTGTACCAATATCAAACGTATTCTTGTTATTAGTGTTCATCGAAAACTCCACCTTGTTCACAACGTGCAACCAAATCGTATTCTAGAATGTAGACGTAAGATGGAATACCATATTTTTTACAAACGTTGCATTCAATCATACACCCACGTGCTTTGTCGTAGCCATCCAAAAAGACGGCAATGTCGGCATTTGCCAATCGTTTCAACGATTCACCGATGCAAAAGACCGAACCGTGTTTGTATTCACTCGAATCACAATCTACAACAGAATCAATCAATTCCAAATCGTCACGACCCACGTTCTTTTTAAAGAGAGCGAAAACGAGTTGCATCTTGGTACGAATTTCGTCAATGGTCAACCCATTCATCGGCATACTGAGAAATACTTTCATACTTGTTTGAAACTCCTTCGGAACAATTCTCGAATTATATCACAAAAAGGGGAGAGTATCCTAAGATTACTCTCCCTATTACTGACCTTATTCTAACGTTTCAAGTTTACCCGTACATTTCGGACAAGTGTACCATTCACCAAATCGTGCGTCGTAGACTTCACCCGTTCCCCCACAACAATCGGTTTCGAGACGAATATCCGATTTGGGTTTCGGTTCTTCTTGGTATTTCACCTCTAATGTGTTGTCTAACAGATAGCAATAACGGTGTTTTTGGGTACGAGGAATCCACACACCGTGAACTTCACTCGTTTTACCACGGGGATTTACCTTACCATCATAGCGATAGAAGTCACTTTTCTTGTCGGTTAAGCCGTAGTATTTGAAATTGCAAACTTGATAAATGCTTCCACAATGTCGGTTACTATCGGCCAATGTAATAATGGCACGAACGACTTTTTGCTTTTTGAGAATCTTGATGCTACCACCAAGCAAATAAGACGTGGCGTTTGTACCGTTCAAATTCGGGTGTAAGCACAGACGACTCAATTCGTAAATGTTTGTGTTGTCGTTCGTCAAACCGAACCAACCTTTGAGTGCCACGTTACCTTGAGGTTGCGAATAAGTTGCAACACCTACCAAGGTATTGTCGTTTTTATAGAACAAACCAAAGGCTTGTACACTTAGAAATTTTGCGTCACCGAGATAGTGATATTGCTTGACGAAATTGTAAGCCACATTACGTTCGATTTCACGAATGGTAAAAATGCTCTTTGCCGACACTTCACGATTCTTGAACTTTTCGAAATCGCCAAGCATTTCACTTTCGTCAAACATACTAAACATCACTGTCTCCATACTCGTTGTTTACGACTTGTATTATCCACACTTTTTTACGATTTGTCAAGTCTCTTTACGGTAAACTTTGACACTTTCCACGGGTTTCGGGTCGGTATAGTCATATCGTACACTTTCGCCCTTTGGATACGGTTCGACTTCGTATTTTAAATCACGAAGCATTTGATTCTTCAATCCACCCCTACCTGTAATGTAGATATAACGGTGTTTCGAACTTCGTGTTTGACGGATATTCTTGTCACCGTTTGCGTGTCGTGAATGTTTGCCGTTACCGATATAGACATCCGTTCGGTTGGCACTCAAGCCTGTATAAAGGAAGTTACACGCTTGGTAAATCGCACCGAAATGCCCCCAAGCGGTGTCTGCGTAACTCACAACATATAAACCCTTTGGTAACTTGCGAAGTGATTGTCCGACCAGTTTGGAGGCATAATTGGGTTTGTTTTTACCCGGCAAAAGGCACAATCGATTCAACTCGATAACACGCATTTTGTACTCTTTACCACCAACACCGATACAAAGGGAAGGGGAAGCGGGTTGACCGTATGTACACACCCCAATCATCTCACCATCCTCAAATAACCCAAACGCATATTGAATACTTGGCATACGACGAGCGTAGTGTACATTCATCAAGAACGGACGTACACGGCAACTGAGAATTTCCTTGACTTCTAACTTCACTTCCACGGATTGATTCCTATTAAGAACAATGACTACTTACACCCCATACGGATTCGAAAACGACTTGCCGAAGTTCTTCGAGGTATATTTCATACTATTATCGTAGCAACACGCCTTGAACAATTTGAGATGTGTGTCGTCTTTGGCTTTCGTACTTTCAAGCGTCACGAAGGTATCAATGAGATTAATCAACAAACTAATCGACATCTTTTTAGACATTACGTTGTAGAACAAGTCCAAATCTTTACGGTATACTACATAACGAAACGGTTTTCCGTCATACAAAACACAGATTCGCTTTACGGAAAGACTATCTTCTTCGATTTGAAACGTATAACGACCACAACGAATACCACGTTGACCCATACTTGACAACCCCCTTCTTGGATAACGGTTAGATTATCACACACTTTTCGGCTTTTGTCAACATCATTTGATTAAAGTCAAAATTTAAATATTTTCTATAGTATTCACGTTAATCATTATGATAGAAAAGATTAGTGAAATGTATAACCGTTTGTGGAATTTGGACGAAGAATTACGTGCTAAGATTGAAGATTATGGGGATAAGATGCAAGTTATCTTACCATTAGCCGTATTACTTGGGTTATTCTATTGTGATTATGAAACACACGTCTTTGATAGTACAATTTGTTACATCGTGTGTTTTGCCGTTGGAATGGGCATTTGCAGTTTGTTGAAAGCAATCTTTAACAATGCTCGTCCGAGAAATGTTGAAGGTAGTGTCAACCCAAAGTTGGATTTGGAATGGACACCCACGGATGGCAACTCGTTCCCAAGTGGTCATACAATGTCTGCAATGTTGGGAGCTTGGTTTGCGTTTGAATTTGGATTCTTTATCGGCTTTGTCGCTTTAGTGTTGGCAGTCGGCGTGGCAATCTCAAGAATGATTGCAAAAGCACATTGGTTACGTGATGTATCAACAAGTACAATCCTAGCGTTAGGTGTGTATTTGATGGCAATCAAGTATTTCATTTGAATATGAAAAAAGGAGTAGATACACATCTACTCCTTTTTAACGTTTGTCTATTTGTGATTAGAGATATTTACTCAAATCCAAACCGTGCTTCTTGGCTACTTCAGGATGTTGTTCGTAGAACTTAATAACATCAGACGGGAAACAGGAACAGTCAAAACCGTCACCATACAACTTCACTTCGTCGTAGTAGAAAACTAGATGTTTGAAATCCAATTCTTCCCAAATATTTTGATATCTGTTATCGAAAGTACCTTCCAAACCGCCAAACGTAACAGTAACTTTGGCATCTAAGATATCATCTTTCTTAAATACCTTCCATTTAAGATTCAACTCTTTGGCAATATCATTCAACATTGTTACATAATCCATTGCCATAAAGTCGTCATAAAACTCAATTTCCTGTTCAAAGGTAAAACCCTTGGACAAAGGCTTACTGGCACGAACCTTCTTTTGGAATCGATTCGTATCTTCCTGTAAAGATTCCAACAATGCTTGTTTAAAGCTCATCTTTTCCATTTTTTAACTCGGATAAACTATTAATTTTATAATTAGAGATATTGTCTCAAATCTAAATCGTATTCCTTAGCTACTTCGGGATGTTGTTCAAAGAACTCGGATACTTCCTTATTGTATTCCCGTTGTAATCTAATCCCCGTATAATCTTCGGCAGAATCACCACTAACCAATAGATATTCAAAATCATACGAAGACAAGAAATCGTTATGTGACAAGTTGGCTTCTAAACCGTCGATTTTGATGATAAGGTTGGCTCTACTCAATACATCATCGACTTTAAAAATGATGGTTTCTGGATAAATTACCTTTAATACAGAAATCAATTTACCACTTTGTTCCAAATCGTCCCACAACTTATCAATAGCTTTAATTTTGAAACCCTTTGGTAATGGTGGATTCTTACGAACCTTCTTTTGGAAACGCTTCGTGTCGTCTTTCAAAGATTCCAACAATGCTTGTCTAAAACTCATCTTTTCCATTTTTTAACTCGGAGAAAATACTGTTGTTGTCATTAGTTTTGTGATTAGAGATACTTACTCAAATCCAAACCATGCTTCTTGGCTACTTCAGGTTGTTGTTCGTAGAACTTGATAATATCAGCTGGGAAAATGTCCGCAATCAAGCCATCCGAAATAATCAATACTTCGTCTTTGTCGAATACTAGATAGTTGAAGTCTAACTCATCAAAAATATTCTGATACTCGTTATTGAATGTGCCTTCCAAACCGTCAAACGTAACAGTAACTTTGGCTTTCAACACATCTTCTTTCTTAAAGACTTTCCAATCTAGACCCATCATCTTTGCAATTTCATTCAAGATGGGAAGGTAGTCCAAATTCATAAAGTCATCAAAAAATAGAACGTCCTTTTCAATCTTGAAACCCTTGGGCAAAGGCTTATTAGCACGAACCTTCTTTTGGAAACGCTTTGGGTTTGCTTGCAAAGATTCCAACAATGCTTGTCTAAAAGTCATCTTTTCCATTTTCAACTCAGAGAAAATAATATTGCTATCAATACTTAGCGATAATGGTATATACTTAAAGTAAACCCCACACTTCGTTTGAAGTGTGGGGTATGTTGGTTTTTGGGGTCAGCCATTAGGGGAAAACAAATGGAGACTGACAAAGTTAAAAGAGCTGACCCCAAAATTTAGTTTGGTGTGCCAATTAGTTACACACCAAGTACAAGTGAAAAGTTGGTAGGCCCTGTGGGATTCGAACCCACTATCCCCCGATTATGAATCGGATGCCGCGACCACTATGGCTCAAGGCCCTATCAATATCACATTTTGATACTATTCTTTTTATTTCTATTCTTTAAGAGTAATAGAATTTTATTTGCCTTTGCAACTCGTTCTCTACCCTTAATAGTTAGTATCATTATAGCTTATTCAACCTCGGTTGTCAAACTTAATGTACTTAAATTATAACACACTATACTTACTAATGTCAAGTGTATTGTGTTTGTCATTTCTACGTTGCCACCATCCCGTTATCAAATGACCCGAATTGGAAATCACGTAGACCAAATCTTTGTGGCTATGGTAAACCTTGACTCGGAAACAGACTTTCACAACAATGTTACCCTCTTTACCGATTTCAAAGACTTCGCCACAAGCCAAGGCTTCTAATGTCGGAATGGGCAACTTCTTGTGCCACAGTCGGGTCTCAAAATGTCCCGACAACTTAAGATGTTCGATGGATGCCAAAAATTCATATTTGTCGAAATCACTCGGCATATACACATCTTTGTGGTACAAGTCCATTTTGTGTGACCTCTACTTTATTCCTTGACAATGGAAATATAGCAGTTTTCGACCGAAAATTCAAACTTTAAAATGCTACCATCTGTAAAATTGACTTGGTACGTTGGTAACGAAGAATTGACTAAAACCGTAATCTTACCACAGGTTTCCATCATTCCAAACAAATTGGTGCGAAATTGTTGCCACTCATTTTCGGTGTTTCCAACAACACACCACTTCATCAATAATTCCGTAAACATTTCCGAAAGATTCAATTCAAACTCCATTGCGTTAGATATTCCTTACCTTCGTCCGATTCTAGGAACTTTACAATCTTTTTGGTATGGATGTTCTTCAACATATTGTTGAAAGAATAAAGATTCCCATCCTCACCAACCTTAAAATACTTGTCTACCAAAGAATACTTTCCCATCATTACCGATACAATGGCATCGTAACTATCCGAACCGAAAACGGAAACGAGACTTTTCTTGTTGTTTAAAAAGATGAAACAGTCGTCACAACAATGGTTTTGTATGACATAATTGTGAAGATTCAACAACTCAACGTCAGTCAATTTGGAAAGAAATTCCTTGTATTTCTTACTCATTCATAAAACCTATCTGTAAATGGTAAACCCCCAATTTGATTGGGGGTAAATTTATTACTTGAGGAGTGTTCGAATGTGGAGGCATTGAATATTGTAGCCACCTGCGAGAATCGTCTCGACTCGAACCTTACCCTTTTCACCAACGATGAAACCGTTGATAACGCCGTTCTTGTAATGGAGATTGGAAGCGTCCGTAACCTTGCCAACCTTTTCCGTCACACGATTCATCAAATCGATGATGGAATATTCAACGTCTCGTTCCACGTCAGTCTTGATTTGCTCTTCCGTCATCGCAAGGAGTCGGCGTTGATAACCGTCCATCTGACCTTCGTGTTCACGGCGATGGTCATAGCGTTCACGCCAAGGCATACCTTCACGTTCGGCTTCCCACTTCTTGATTCTAGCAAGCAACGTGTTACGATGTTCAATGGAAGTATTGTAAATCAACTCCTTGGAGTCTTCCATAAACTGACGAATAACATCGGGCAATTCGGAAATAATACGCTTGTAATTCGAAACACGCTTTTCGTTGGCTTCAATCTTTTCCGTTTCCTTGGCATCGAGGCGTTCGGCTTCGGCAAGCTTCTTCATCGTTTGACGGATTTGTTCCTTCAAGTGGACGATGTCTACGTCACGTTCATAAGACCAACGAGGTTGATATAACTTAGAATTGTCGTGTGTATAATCAATATTACCCCATCGACCGACAAGTTCAACAACCTTACCGTACAAAGTGTCGTCAAAGGCATATTGCTTTTGGTAACGCTTGTCCATATCGCCATTTTCGAGCTTTTCGAGTCGTGCCATATGACGATTAAGCGTAGTCTTGATTTTGTCTTGTCGTTTGGTGATTTGCATCTTTTGATTCCTCATTTGTTATATTGATATTATATGTAAGGTTTCCGAATAAGTCAAGTAAATTCCCTAAATAACTTCGTAAAAATATGTCTCAACGACACCTTTGATTGGAATAATAAATTTTTATGAATACAGAATCCATTAAATCGAGTATTAAAAACGCATTGGCAAGTCTCTACATCAAGGACGGCATTGGTGCGTTGAAGGATAAGATTGAAGTATCGGGTAGCAATACAACACTCGAAGCCGAAAAGATTTACGTCAAGGGTGTCGATGTTGAAATCAGAACACCGGCAGACAACAGTATCACCGCAGACGACATTCAAGAAGATTTGGATTTGGGTTTCATTCCGACCGTTATCACAACGGAAGGTGGTCGTCGTTTGTATCGCCACGACAGCAATATGGGTACAGTCATCGAATTCAACGATGGTATATCACGCAAAGTCCTCGTTTTGGACGCAAAGTATCGTGAAAACAGTATCCAATTGAGTGACGACACGACAACCGATTTGCCACTTAATAACTATAGTGCAAGTAACAACAAGAATAATAGTTATTTGAACGGTTCGGGCAACTTGAACACAAACAATTCTTATAACATTACAGACGAAACGTTGAATTCGCTTTGGTGGATAGACGAATGTACCTCTCGCCGAAACACAGACGCTTGGTTGCGTAAGAGTGACGGAAGTCCCGCTGCAACGTTCTGTCGTAACATTGAAGTCGAAGGAACGCCTTGTGATTTGCCAAATTTCCAAACTTTGCAACGAATTTACTGTGAAGCCATTCATTTAGACCAGCTTGACCCAACCGTGACGGAATTTAGTACCTTGACGGCTGCGAAGTTGTTCTCCTCTTCCCGCGTATGGTCGTCCACCGAATGTGACGCTCAATACGCATGGTCGATTAGTTACAACGGCAATTGTGGTCGTTTCTTACCCGTTAACAACGGTTACGGCGTTTTCCCCGTGTTGGAACTCTAACGACTATATCTAGATAAAACAAAAGCACCCTTTCGGGTGCTTTTGTCGTTTCGAACATTATTTTTGAATGACTGTTTAGCTCAAATTAAGAATTTAATTGCTCATAAGCACTGTCAATCTGAGCTTGGTAGTCAGCCTTAGAAACATAGGTGTCTGCAAAACCTGCAATCAAGGATTCGACATCTGTCATACGAGTTTCCAAACTAGCCACACGGACTTCCAAAGCGTTGAGAGCTTCGTTAGAAGCGTAAGCCAAGGCAATCGCACCAGAGAACTCTTCGAAGCCATCCACGATAGCGTCACCGAGATTACTGACTTCGGTCTTCGTGGCATACGTTGTCGTAATGGTGTTACCACTTGCGTCAGCCGTAGCCTTAGCAGCCGTACCCGTTGTTGCCAACTTACCATCCAAAGCCTTTTCCAACTTACCCAAAGCACCGTTCAAGGTGTCGCTCGTAGCGAGAGCACTTGCACTACTTGCCTTGGCATAACCCGTCAAAGCGTTGATTGTGTTGGATGCTTGGTTATGGCTAGAGGGTGTGAAGCTCGTAGGCTTACCACTAACATTATCCCAAGCGACTGCATTTGCACTGTCTGCAACCGTGGCAGATGCTGCCTTACCATTTGTAGCAAGCTTACCGTTCAGCTGCGTTTGGATGTTACTTGTAACACCGTCAACATAGTTCAACTCGGTAACAGTGGCGGTGATACCATCCAAAACGTTAAGTTCAGCTGCCGTTGCGGTGATACCGAAACTACTCAACGTGTAGGTATTGGTCGTATCCTTATAATATGGAACGCCACTAATGATTGGACAAGCCGTCAAACCACTCGTACTCGTCACGGTAGAAGTCGTCTTAACACCACCGAGCGTACTAGAAGAAGCCGTTGGAAGTGTGTAAACCGTGTCGGTAAACTTGGCATTGGCAGGAACATTTGTACCAACCGAGAAACCACCAACCGTATCTGCATTACCACCATTAGCTGGCAAGGAAGATGGAACACCCGTCAAATCACTGTACTTACCACTCGTAGCAACCGTAGCGAGACCTGTAATCATACTTGCGGCGTGTGTACTTGGGTGAGTATAAACCGTGTCTTGAGAGGGGATGCCCAAACCTGTAATGTCAGCCTTAGTAACGGCAGTAGTTGCGGAAACGTGACCCAAAGCGTCTACTGTAACCTTGTAGAAACCACTCGACTTGGCCGTATGACTTGGGTGAACATAAGCGTTTGCACCACTTGCGATACCGTCCAACTTAGACTTGTCGGAAGCGGACATCAAACCACCATTCGTGGTCGAAGCATTGCCAATAGCAACATTACCGTCAATATCAGCATCAACACCGTTGATAGAACGAACGATATTCTTATCTTGGAATGTCAACTTGCCGTCAGCCGTTGCCATCAATCGAGACCAGTAGCCGTCACCACTCGTATCTCTAGCGTCTAACTTCCAAGCACCCTTGTCGCTATCGCCTTCGCCCGTCAAAACGAGTCGAGCACCGTCAGCACTACTCGTACCACCACAGATTTCTACCCAGCTATAATGGTCGTCACGGCGAATGACATCACTTGTCGTGAACACCAATTGACCATTAATGGTATCGCCTTGCTTGGAAACCTTGTCGGACAATTCTGTCTTTGTGGCATACGTTGTTGTGATGACATTACCACTTGCGTCTTGCGTAGCCTTGGTAGCAGAACCTGCGTTACCACTAATCGAACCCGTAATCGTACTAGAGAATGTCTTTGTGCCTGCAATCGTTTGGTTGCCCGTCAACTTGACCACGTCGGAAGCGTTTGCCTTAGAACCAATGGCTTCATTGAGAGCACTAACGACATCTTCGTTGGCATCGAGAGCAGAGGCAATTTCACCGAGTGTATTGAGCGTTTCGGGAGCAGAACCAACCAACTTAGCGACTTCGGTATCTGTATAACCCTTAGCCGTAGCAAGTGCGGTTTCAACGGAAGCCGTGGAAGCCTTAGCGTCCAAAGCACTTTGTAAACCGTCAATATTGCTGATGACGTGAGCGTGAGAGTCGTCTGCAACCGTAACCGTAAGTGTTACATCCTTAGAACCGTCAATCGTAACGTTACCACTAGCATCGCCACCCAACGTAATCTTACGACCCGTTGCCCAAGCACTTGCCGTAGTAGCATTTGTGCCCGTGGACATCTTACTATCCAAAGCCTTTTCCAACTTACCCAAGGCACTGTTCAAAGTGTCACTAGCCGTCAAAGCCGAAGTTGTAGATGGCTTGGAATAACCCGTCAATACATTGATTGTATTAGATGCTTGATTGTGTGCTTCGGGAGCAAAAGCCGTAGGCTTACCACTAACGTTACCCCATGCGACTGCATTTGCACTGTCTGCAACCGTGGCAGATGCTGCCTTACCTTCAACAGGAAGGTACAAATCGGAAGCAGAAGCCTTTGTCAAGTACGTTTCCGTGATGACATTACCACTTGCGTCTTGTGTAGCCTTGGTAGCACTTGCGACACTCGTCTTATTGGCAACGGCAGTCGTCACGAAAGCCGTGGTTGCAAGTTGTGTCGTATTCGTACCAGCGGTTGCCGTGGGTGCGGTTGGCGTACCCGTCAAAGCAGGACTTGCCAAACTAGCCTTAGCGTTCAAAGCATCTT
>JAEIGA010012663.1_pt1 | contig 12811 bp, 9 predicted proteins | sample 9270691 | NCBI WGS metagenome assembly JAEIGA01 (sample SAMN17057246, study PRJNA624740) | gut metagenome | biome: biome; isolation source: fecal sample | host: Bos grunniens | place: China: Xizang | collected 2019 | reverse complement strand
ACATCGTGTCGCCCGACTCTATCGTATGCCACAACTCACCCTCAGCGGAGGTATTTGCCTCAGCTTTAGGCTGAGGTGCTTTCTCTCCGCCATCAATCTTGGCGTCGGCCTCACGGTCGGCATCCGATGAGAGTATAGTCACACGCATACCCACCTTAACCATTGGCTTAAGGCTGTCGAGATCGCTATTCTCCAAACGAATACAACCCTCGGTGGCACGCGTACCTATCGACTCAGGAGCGTGCGTTCCGTGGATACCTATGCCCCGATGAGGAGGTGTCTTGAGGCGGATAAACCAATTGCCGTAGCAGTTGGGAATCCAGCCCTTGCCATCGCCAAAGTCGTGTCCCCAATCCGAAGCGGGCTGTATCTGCTGAATGGAGAACTCGCCCTCAGGAGTCTTCATATCGCCCGTACGCTGTTTATTACCATAGTTCTTACCCACAGCCACAGGGAAACGACACACCAACTTCTCGTCACTATCATAGAGCGAGAGGGTGAAATCCTGCTTCGAGATGACTATATGCGAAGCCTTCGACCTATCGCCATCAGCCACTACAACAACCTCCGCAGAGGGGGTATTCTCAGCCTCTTTCATAGCCTCAGCCTCCGTAGCAGAGGCAGATTTCGCCTTTGCTCCACAAGCTACCATAGCCGCAAGGAGCATCACTACACAAAACAATTTCTTCATACTACATATATAATATTTCTACTTCAACAGTTGCTCACATCCCCCTCTGAGGGCAAAACAACCTAACTGCAAATATACTTTTTTTTCTTGAGTTGTAGCATATTACAGATATAATAATTACATTTGTTAGGATAAAAATTTACTGTTAAACAATTGCGAAATGGCAACACGAAGAGAATTTCTGAAGACAATGGCACTTGCTGGTGCATCACTCGCCCTTGGTGGCGTGGCTAATGCCCAGGATTTTGTCGCCAAGAGGGAGAAAAAAGCCGAGAAGGTAAAGATAGCCTACATAGGTATCGGTAACCGTGGTGAACAGATAATAAACGATTTCGCCCGAACAGGTATGGTCGAGGTGACAGCCCTGTGCGATGTCGATATGGGAGCACCTCACACCCAGAGGGTTATTGCGATGTACCCCAAGGCAAAGCAGTTCCGCGACTTCAGGCAGATGTTCGACAAGGCGTCAAACCTCTTCGACGCTGTTGCAATAGCCACCCCCGACCACTCGCACTTCCCTATCACGATGTTGGCTCTTGCGTCGGGCAAGCACGTCTATGTGGAGAAGCCTTTGGCTCGCACATTCTATGAGGCTGAGCTGCTGATGGAGGCGGCACGCAAACGCCCCCATTTAGCTACACAGGTGGGCAATCAGGGCCACTCGGAGGCTAACTACTTCCAATTTAAGGCGTGGATGGATGCGGGCATAATAAAGGATGTAACAGCCGTCACAGCCCATATGAACAACGCACGTCGCTGGCACGGATGGGATAGTAACATACAAAAGTTCCCCACAGGCGAGCAGCTGCCACCCGATATGGATTGGGACACCTGGCTCTGTGCTGCTGCCCACCACGACTACCACCACGACTACCACCAGGGACAGTGGCGTTGCTGGTACGACTTCGGTATGGGTGCTTTGGGCGACTGGGGAGCACACATCTTAGATACGGTACACGAATTCTTGGAGTTGGGCTTGCCATACGAGATTTCGATGCTCTACTCCAAGGGACACAACGACTACTTCTTCCCCTACTCGTCGACTATCCTCTTCCGCTTCCCACAGCGTAAGGGTATGCCACCGGTTGATGTGACGTGGTACGATGGATTGGATAACCTGCCACCGATCCCTGCGGGCTACGGAGTATCGGGCTTAGACCCTAATATCCCTGCAACAAACCAGGGCGACACCAACAATGCGACGCTCTTCCCAGGCAAGATTATCTACTCTAAGGATTTGATTTTCAAGGGCGGTAGCCACGGCAGCACGTTGGAGATTATCCCCGAGGAGAAGGCTCGCGAGATGGCGGACAAGCTCCCAGAAGTACCACAGAGCCCATCTAACCATTGGGAAAACTTCCTCTTGGCGTGTCAGGGATTGGAGAAGACACGTTCGCCATTTGAGATTAACGGTGTGCTGAGCCAGGTATTCTCGCTCGGTGTGATGGCTCAACGCCTCAACACACAGCTCTACTTTGACCCTCGCACCAAGCAGATAACAAACAATGCCTTTGCCAATGCGATGCTCACGGGCATACCTCCACGCAAGGGTTGGGATGAATTTTATAAATTGTAATAGACTTTAGATATGAAACGATACATCTTATTATTTGCCGCCGTGGCACTCTGCTCTTCACTTGCGGCACAGACACCCGACAACACCCTCTCACGCAAGGAGAAGCGTGACGGCTGGCAGCTGCTCTGGGATGGCACATCGACCGATGGCTGGCGAGGTGCTAAGTTAGACTCTTTCCCTGCAAGTGGCTGGACTATTGAGGATGGCGTGCTTAAGGTCAATAAGGCTGACGGTGGCGAATCGACCAACGGTGGCGACATCGTGACGGTGGCTAAATATCGCAACTTCATCCTCTCGGTAGATTTCCTCTTCACGGAGGGTGCTAACAGCGGCATCAAATATTTTGTCAATACCGACCTGAACAAGGGCTTGGGCTCGGCTATCGGCTGCGAGTTCCAGATTTTGGATGACGAGCGACACCCCGACGCAAAGTTGGGCGTTAAGGGCAACCGTCAGTTAGGCTCACTCTACGACCTTATCCCTGCACCACAGGACAAACCTGTCCGCAAGGGCGAGTGGAACACAGCTTTGGTTATCGTGCGTGATAGCCACGTTGAGCATTGGCTCAATGGCGTGAAGCTTTTAGAGTATGAGCGAGCAAATCAGATGTGGGATGCACTTGTGGCATATAGCAAGTACCGCGACTGGCAGGGCTTCGGCAACGCCACGGAGGGACACATCCTCCTCCAGGACCACGGCGACGAGGTATGGTTCAAGAACATAAAAATCAAGGAGCTGAAATAGCAAAAACTCCCCGTCTATAAAGGCAGGGAGTTTTTGCTAAAATCTTATACTGTCTTCGAAATAATAAACACTATAAATTAGCACCTTCAATAACATCACTATATTGACTCCAAGAACTCTTATATAGATCTACAGATTGATAAGGTACATGTATCTTCAGGTTCTCTGCAGGATAAAAACTCCAGTTCTGCACTGGTGGAGTTGTTGGCTTGCAATATATGGTAAGATTATCTGAAGTATTCCAGAAAGCGCCAGTTCCAATTTCCACAACGCGACTACCTATTGTCACGCTTCTAAGGTTGATGCAATCACTAAATGCCTGATATCCAATAGTAGTTACATTGTCAGGAATAGTAACACTGGTTAATTTCTCACAACCCCAGAAAGCATCATCGCCGATTGATTTAAGGCTCTTAGGAAATGTTATTTTTTCTAATAAACTTTCATCACGAACTGCTCTATCACAGATTACTGTTACACCTTCTCCTATAATACATTCTTTAGTACCCCACAGTAACCGCTCTAGTATTGTATAATTCTCAGATAGTGTAATTACATACCAATCAGCTTCCTTTTTAATAGAAACTAAATAACCACCAAATGCATCTTGAATGTCTTCTCGCACATAGCCATCATGATTCTCAACATACCAACCCTCCTGTATTCTTACTCGTATTTCCCTATTGTTCGGATTGTTGCTATTTGTTCCTTCACCACTTTTTGAGCAAGCAACAAATGTTATAATCAGTATAACATAATATAAAACTCTTTTCATCTCAATAACAAATTATATTATTCATACAAAATATCCCAGCCACAATTAGGGGCATCAGCAAAGCGAATTCCTACAATTTTACCCTCATTATCAATTTCATAATCATATTGTTCACTATAACTCTTTTGGTAATCACCTCCTGCATATGTATATACCTGATATGAACTTTCAGGAATATCTATAGAAAATCTACCCAAAAATCCTATCTGTGCTAACACTGTTAATGAATACGCATTATATGATGTCAGTTCGAATAATCCTACGAGATCTATATTCATATTACATTCAACATCTTTATATCGTATTTGTGTTTTACTCGTACTGGTGCCCTCCTCAATATCAGATTCCGTTTCATTAATAGCAACTAGGTTCCCATTTTCCCAAGTGAAATTTCCTATAGTTGTTGTTCTTGTCCACTTGCATGTATAAGACTTAATACGTCCGCTGGAATCATAGGAGAAAGTATATTGGTATGAACGAGGTTCGCCATACGGCTTCTCAACCATTTCAACTACATAACCATTACTGTTCGTTTTTGCATTAATCCAATCGTATCCGTATTCTGTAATCCGCAACGTATTGTCATTATAGAAGAACTTATAATCTCCATATTCGGTTACTCTTCCGGCATGATCATATGATATGTACTCGGGAGAATAAGCTGATGATTTGCCTTCAATCCAATGAGTAGCTTTGACAATATTCCCTCTTTGCAGATTGTCTTGAATTGTTGAACTGCTTGCCGAGTCATCCTTACTACAACCCCACATAAGGAGCAAACTACACACAATCGAAAAAATTAAATTCTTTTTCATAATTAAATAACATTTTTTTACCGTAGCAACTCCTATGCGGTGAGTTAATACAAAAAGAAAGTGTGGAGTTGATTTCGTTTATTAAGTAGAAGGTTGTAGCAAAACCTAAGCAAAAATAAACGATACAATGCCCCACACTTGGATAGTATGGGGTGTATGCACAAAACGTGCACAGCCGCATAGCTATACAAGATATGAGTGTTGTTCATCATCCTTTTGCTTGTGAAAACTGCTACATTCTCTACTTAGGACTACGAAAACACTTTCGTAAAAATATGTATGCCAAAGCGCCTACTTCAGCATTACAAATATACAAAATGTTTCGCAAACAAACAACACTTATGCGGGACATTGTTCATACATAATACAAAAAAAAATCACCTTCTGCCGAAACAGAAAGTGATTAGATAAAATAGGTATTTTCTCCCAATTATAACGCTCGCTTCTTAGCACGACGCCCCCTCCTCAGCCTACGGAGCAGGCGGAGTTTGCGGGCGGTGTATAGTAACATCAGTGCTAACATAGTAATACCTCACTTAAAAAAATCTACAAACCAAACTCTTTGCGAATCATATCCACAGCGTCGAGTCGCTCCCAGCCGAAGAACTCAATCTCTCGCTCTACCTCAACGCCATTCTCGTGGAGCTTAACCATCTGAGTATATGGGCGGTTACCGAAATGACCATACGACGCAGTAGCCTCAAAAATAGGATTCTTCAAGCCGAACTTCTTAACGATAGAGGCTGGACGCAGGTCAAAGAGCTTACCGATACGCTCTGCAATCTCGCCGTCGGTCATACCCTTCAACGCCGCAGGACGCTCCGAGCGGTAGGTGTCGACATATATCGAGAGTGGCTGTGCGATACCGATAGCATAACTAATCTGCACCAGCATCTCGTCTGCCACACCCGCTGCAACCATATTCTTGTCGATATAACGTGCTGCGTAGGCTGCCGAACGGTCCACCTTCGATGAGTCCTTACCCGAGAAAGCACCACCACCGTGAGCACCACAACCACCGTAGGTGTCAACGATAATCTTACGGCCTGTCAAACCTGTGTCGCCGTGAGGACCTCCGATAACAAATTTACCCGTTGGATTGACGTGGAGGATATAATCCTCGCCAATAAGCTCTGCCAAGCAATCCTCGGCACGCTCTAAACGTGCCTTCACACGTGGGATGAGTATCGTGCGAACATCCTCGCGAATCTGCTCCTGCATCTGCTGCTCAGCCTGCTTCTCGCTAACGCCCTCCGATGGGAGGATAAACTCGTCGTGTTGAGTAGAGACAACGATAGTATGCACACGCAGAGCCTTACCTGTTGCTGAGTCGTACTCTATGGTCACCTGACTCTTGGCATCGGGACGCAGATAGGTCATCTGCTTGCCCTCGCGACGGATGACAGCCAGCTCCTTCAGGATAACGTGTGAGAGGATAAGCGTAGCGGGCATATACTCGCGTGTCTCGTTGCAGGCATAGCCAAACATAATACCCTGGTCGCCTGCACCCTGCTCCTCGTCAGAGGCACGGACAACACCCTGGTTGATATCCGACGACTGCTCGTGGATAGCCGACAGGATACCGCACGATGCTGCATCGAACTGATACTCGCTGCGGTTGTAACCTATGCGGTCAATGACACGGCGTGCTACGCCCTGAACATCGACATATGCCTCCGAACGTACCTCGCCCGACACGACAACAAGTCCTGTGGTGCAGAGAGTCTCGCAAGCTACTTTGGATTGAGGGTCATAACGCAGAAACTCGTCGAGTATCGCGTCCGAAATCTGATCCGACACCTTATCGGGATGTCCCTCTGATACTGATTCTGATGTAAATAAAAAAGCCATACTTAATGGTGTTAAAAAGTTAAACCTTAGGTATGGAAGTTACGGTGCTTGATAAAGATGTGCTGGTTTAGCATTTTTATTGTGGTTGCAAGCAGTCCAAATCCTTCCACATTTCGGGTGGCAAAGATAATACAATTTTTGGTAGCTTCAAAATCCGCCTTTATATTCCATATAATAGGGACTGACGAGGGGGCTTCAAAGTAGATTTTCGCGGGGTTGCAAAGGGGTATATCATACTTTTTTGTCACAAATTCGTACATTTACAGAATGCGTTATACCTTAATTTTAATATCATAAACGACGAAAACCTATATTTTCAACCATTAAAAACCAATAACAAATGAAAAAGTTACTTACAATGTTTGCTCTCTTGGGAGCAATGTTCGTATCGTGTAAAGAGTATGACGATACCGAACTGTGGGACAATGTAAACGACCTGAAGGATCGTGTTACAGCCCTTGAAGAGTTATGTAGCCGCATCAACAGCGACATCAGTGCGTTGCAGAGCGTGGTAAATGCCCTTCAGCAGAACGAGTACATCACAAAGATTGAGCCTCTGACGGAGAATGGCAAGGAGGTAGGCTACAAGATTTACTTCTCAAAGTCGGGCTCTATAACCATCTACCACGGCGAGGATGGAGAGAAGGGAGACAAAGGCGATAAGGGCGATACCTACATCCCAGAGTTCGGCGTAAAGCAGGATGGCGATGGCGTATACTACTGGACCATCGATGGCGAGTGGGCTACCGACGCTGAGGGTAACAAGATCCCTGCACGCGGTCCAAAGGGTGACCAGGGAGAGCAGGGTCCTGCAGGTCCACAAGGTCCTCAGGGCGAGCAGGGCGTACCTGGTGAGCAGGGTCCTGCAGGTGCTCAGGGTCCACAAGGTGAGCAGGGTGAGCAGGGCGAACAGGGCGTACCTGGTGAGCAGGGTCCCGCAGGGCCTCAGGGTCCACAAGGTGAGCAGGGCGAGAAAGGTGAGCAGGGCGAGCCTGGCGTGACTCCACAGCTCAAGATTGAGGATGACACCTGGTATGTATCGTACGACAATGGTGGCTCTTGGTTGCCACTCGGTCCAGCAACAGGCACCGTTCTTCCTGGAAACAGCTGTATCTTCACCAATGTAGAGGATGGCGAGGATGAAGTGACATTCACCCTGGCTGACGGCTCTACTATCGTTATCCCTAAGGGTAGCACAGTAGCACTCGGCATCACATTCGACGCAGAGGATTTGCTCGTTATGAGCCCTAACTCTACACGTGAACTTTCATACACCATCACAAGCTCAACAGGCGAGGCAACTATCGAGGTTGTATCTTCAACCGATATTAAGGCTAAAGTTGTGGCAACTGACGCCCTGACAGGTAAGATTGAGATTCACACAGGCGAGGTTATCGACGAGTATAGCAAGGTGGTTGTCCTGGTAACAAACGGCGAGAAGGCTCTGATGCGTACTATCCTCTTCGAGGAGGCGGGATTGGTAATCAACGCTGAGAACACCACAACGATAGATGCTGCAGGTGGTGAGGTAGCGTTGAACTTCATCTCAAATGTTGAGTGTGAGGTTGTCATCCCTGAGGATGTTAACTGGATTTCGGCAGCAAGCACCCGTGCTATGGAGGAGAAGAGCCTCAGCGTAGTGGTTACTCCAAACGATGGTATTGACCGCTCGGCAAAGGTGAAGGTGCAGTCTTTGGATGGTAAGCTCTCATTGGAGTACACCATCATCCAGACAGGCGAGAAGGCTCTCTACATCTATGGTGAGGCTACAGAGGCAGGTACCGATATTGCAAACGCAATAGAGTTCAACGTGGCAGGCGAGGATAAGTATACTCTCTACACCAAGCTCACTGCAGGCTCATACTCTCTGGTTGCAAACAACAAGCCAGGTGCAAAGAGCTATATCCTCAATGGCGAGACACTCGTAGAGGGCGAGGGCACACTGCAGAACGATACAGAGAATGTATACCGCATCAGCGTCGATGTGGCAGCAGGTACACTCTCATTGGAGGCTATCACTCAGGTACGTCTGCGTAACGAGGCTAACGGCAACTGGACATACGACTTCACTTATGTAGGCAATGGCGTATGGGAGGTTACAGACATCAATAATATTAACCGCATAGGATGGAATGGCGAGCGTTATTACTTCGAGGCTTGGGCTAATGGCGTAGAGGAGATTTGGGGCTACAGCCGTTCTAATAACGACGGCCCTGAGGTATACCACTCAAGTGCCGACGTAGACCCAACAACAGGTCTTCCTACACAGTATATCTACATCCGTCAGCGTGGTGACATCTCTCGTTGGGACTATACATTTAAGGATGGTCGCAATGGTACATTGGAGCACAACCTCAAGGAGATATACCTCCATATGAACGGTAACGAGCGTCACAACCACCCATTCTACACCATCCGTGGTGAGTGGGGCGAGTACTATGGTGGCGATAAGAATGTGCCTTACGAGAACGAGTTCGTATACTTCGCTAAGTCATTGACCGAGAGCACTGTCTTCGCTCTGAAAAGTGTGATGATATATGACCCTAAGCATCCCGAGGGTATCGACGTGATTAACAAGGTGACATACTTCGATGATATGTCGCTGACCATCAAGCGTTCGACACGTAAGATGTGGGTTGCAGTCAACGACACCAACTGCCCATTCAACGCGTGGGGCGTAGAGCTCCCAGAGGGTGATATGGAGTGCACCATCGACTCAGAGAACGTACTGCGTACCATCGAAGGACAGGCGATTGCTACCTTTGACAATAACGGCTACATCACACTGTTCAGACTCGGTAGCGACAAGATTTCTTACAAATATACATTTATGTAATCCGACAACATTATGAGACTAAATAAGATATTTAAGGGTTTGGCTGTAGCAGTTGCTGTTGGCACTGCAACATTCTTTGCTTGTAACTCATTTGACAGCATTGACCAGCCAGAGAGAGTAAATGCCAACGAGACATTTACCATCACAGCAAAGTTGAAGATTGTACCAGAGACCGAGGAGAAGGATGCTGTGCTGGCATTCGCTATGTATGCTCCTAAGTCTATGGATTTGGCAAACAACGCTACCGTAGTATTCTCTACTCTTAACTTCGCCGAGGTGTTGGGTACAGACTACGGTGTGGTTGACGTTAAGGATGAGGTCTTAACGATTATCCCAGCCGACGAGAAGGCTCCTCACTCACCATTTATATTTGAGGGTGAGGTTACACAGGATCAGTGGATTCCTTGGAAGGATGCTTTCCAGAGCTGCTACGGCGATGGCGACAACTGGTTGATGGGTATTGCAGACCAGATGGAGTGGGTAGTATGGGAGTCTAAGGAGCACTTCTATATCAGCGATAAGCTTCTGGATGGCACTGCACACCAAATTCCTCTCTATGCAGAGGTAACAATTACCCTCAATGCAGGCGAGTACAACCAGGATTGCTTCCTCGGCTATGCATACTGTAACAAGATTAAGGGCTTCTACAACTACCAGGATCAGCTCTCTGATGCAGCGTGGAGACGCTTCTATGTCGAGGGAGGTATTGATCTCGAGCCTGAGCAGCCAGCAGAGCCTGTGATGACAACCATACAGTCGGACTTCAGCTACAATGACCTATTCGGTATCGAGTTCAAGGCAGCAGGTACAGCATTGGAGGGCGAGGAGAACATCTACCTCTGCGGTAAGGCAACATACGACGGTGGTCAGGAGGTTGAGGTTGCCGAGGCTGTTGAGGCTAACCGTCTTATGCCTCTTGGCGAGGGCGTCTTCGAGAAGTATATCTTCCCAATGCACTTCTTCAGCTTGCCACTCACAACACAGATGGAGTCTTTGGTGGTGTGGTTTACCAATGCCGACGGCACAAAGGTTGTAAACAGCAACTCGGATGGTACTCCATTCAACATCGTTGGATATACCAATGAGCCAGCTCCAGCTCCTGCCGAGTAAATAACACGGGCGGATAATAAGAAAGCGGAACGAGTGATTCGTTCCGCTTTTGTTATTAGATATAGATATATATGAGGATTCTCATCACAAGAGTAACGCCGCTATCCGCCTTTAGATACGCTCGTTACCTGATGAAGAGTAACTCGCGATACTTTGGAAGAGGCCACAACTCATCATCAATAACCTCCTCAAGACGGTCGATATGGCTGCGTATCTCGTCGAAGCAGATGGCGACAGTGTCGTGGTAGAGGATAGCCTTCTCACGCTGGTCGTCGATGCGGTTGGCAACCTTACGTGCCTCAATCATATCGTGCACAAGGGTGTGAAGGAGCGTTGAGTGGTGCTGTATCTCCTTGAGCAGTGCCACATCGGCATCGCCATCGAGACCTATCTGCTGCATCTTATAGACCTTATCGAGCAGGACAGCTCCATACTTGGATGCTACGGGGAGAATCTGACTCATCACGATATCGCCCAGCACACGTGCCTCAATCTGTATCTTCTTGGTGTAGGTCTCCCACTTAACCTCGGTGCGTGCCTCAAGCTCCACCTTGCTAAGCACTCCCGTCGTGGAGAACATCTTGAGCGACTGCTTACTGAGATAGTTGTCGAAGATAAGCGGTGCCGATGTCTCACAGTCCAAGCCACGACGTTGTGCCTCAGCCTTCCACTCGTCGGAGTAACCATTGCCATCGAAGTGGATGTGACGTGACGACTTGATAAGACGCTTGATGACCTCGTAGAGGGCCTTATCCTTCTTCATTCCTGCGACAATCTTCTCATCCACCTCACGTTTGAACTCACGCAGCTGCTCGGCAACGATAGAGCAGAGTGTTATGATAGCCTCTGCACAGTTGTCCGATGAGCCCACAGCACGGAACTCAAAGCGGTTACCCGTGAAGGCAAAGGGTGAGGTACGGTTGCGGTCGGTGTTATCCAATAATATAGAAGGTATCTGCGAGATGCCACTCATACGCAGCACACTCTTGGCATCGAAACGTATGGCGTTATCATCCTTACTGCGTGCCAACTTATCCAACACAGACGAGAGATGAGTGCCCAAGAAAGCTGAAATGATGGCCGGTGGTGCCTCATTAGCTCCCAGACGGTGGGAGTTGGTAGCTGACATTATGGCAGCCTTCAGCAAGCCGTTATGGCGGTGTACTGCCGCCAGGACATTGACCAGGAAGGTGATGAACTGCAGGTTCTCGGCAGGGGTAGTACCAGGGCTGAAGAGGTTGACACCTGTGTCCGTACCGAGCGACCAATTGTTATGCTTACCCGAGCCATTGATGCCTTTGAAAGGCTTCTCGTGCAGCAACACGCGGAAGTGATGACGGCGGGCTATCTTGTCCATAATGGTCATCAAGAGCTGATTGTGGTCATTCGCAAGGTTTGCCTCCTCATATACGGGAGCAAGCTCAAACTGGTTGGGTGCGACCTCATTATGGCGTGTTTTAAGAGGGATACCGAGCTTGAGGCTCTCATACTCCAACTCCTTCATAAAGTTAATCACACGGGCAGGAATAGCACCGAAATAGTGGTCCTCCAGCTGCTGATTCTTAGCCGACTCGTGACCGAGCAGAGTGCGACCCGTAAGCACCAAGTCGGGGCGGGCAGCCCACAGACTCTCATCCAGAAGGAAGTACTCCTGCTCCCAGCCGAGATAGGTATGTACGCGGCTCACGTTCTTGTCGAAGTAGTGGCACACCTCGGTAGCAGCCTCTCCCACTGCGGTCATAGCACGCAGCAGAGGCACTTTGTAGTCCAACGCCTCACCCGTATAGGCGATGAATACCGTAGGGATACAGAGCGTAGTGTCCACGATAAAGGCGGGTGATGATGGGTCCCACGCCGAATAACCGCGAGCCTCGAAGGTGTTGCGGATACCGCCACTCGGGAACGACGATGCATCGGGCTCCTGCTGTGCCAGCACCTTACCTGAGAAGGACTCTATGACAAAGCCCTTACCGTCGGGGTCGGAGAAGGAGTCGTGCTTCTCGGCAGTACCTCCCGTAAGAGGCTGAAACCAATGGGTGTAGTGGTCGGCTCCATTGTCCAACGCCCACTGACGCATACCTGCCGCTACCCTGTCAGCCAACTCTGCTGAGAGGGGTGTACCCTTATCCATAGTCTCAGTGAGGGCATCGAATGTCGTGCGGTCGAGATACTTACGCATCACATTGCGACCAAAAACCTTCTCGCCAAAATAATCCGAAGGGCGAGCACTCGGAGCTGTGACCTCACGCACCTGGCGATTGAGGGCTGACTCTACCATTCTAAAACGCAACATAACCTTATTAGGAATTCAAAATTTAAAATTATATCAAAAAGATAACCGTGTGCAAAAATAATACTTTTGCGGTAAATCACGCAAAACAAACGCTATTTTCTCGCAAACACCCCCACATTT
>JAEIGA010012662.1_pt1 | contig 12811 bp, 18 predicted proteins | sample 9270691 | NCBI WGS metagenome assembly JAEIGA01 (sample SAMN17057246, study PRJNA624740) | gut metagenome | biome: biome; isolation source: fecal sample | host: Bos grunniens | place: China: Xizang | collected 2019 | reverse complement strand
GTAATCTGATGTCTATGCTTTTAATTTAAGTTTTTCAAGTCGTTTTAAATCATTATTATCAGCACTATTAAATGGATGTTTTCCATGTGTCCAAATTCCATTATATTCAATATATAAATCTTCAGATGGAATATAAAAATCACATTTAAATGGATATTTTTCTGATTTATATTGTCGTTCAACTACACTGAATTTTGTTTTTAATAACTCATATACTTTTAATTCAGCTTTGGAAAATGTAAATGAATTATTATCTTTCTTTGTTTTATATTGCTTTTGTATTCGTTGTTCATTGCAATTAGTCATCTATTGTTTAAACATATCTGTTTTTGTCCAAGATGACACTCCATATTTTTCAAGGCATGTCTATTTTGCTTTATCTCTATTATTGAAATTCTTATTACCGTATTTTTGTAATTTAGTATTTTCTATTTTTTCATATATTTCTTTTAACTATGTTGGATTGGCCACACCATAACGTTCAATGTTAGTTGCAATAGTTCGTTGCTAAATATCTTTTGTTTGTTCTTCCGTATGATTTTTATATGTTTCAATAGCTTTTTTGCGATTATTGATATTATCTTTTCCAAAATGATTAATAGATGATTGGAGCTATTTCTATTTTAATTCTTTACTATACATACTATTTTCAACTCCATATCGTTTAATCATTGTCTATTTAATTTTTTCTTTTACTTGCTCAGATTTTAATGGATTATCTACACCATATTTTTCAAGACATGTCTATTTTCGTTTTTTACTATTTGTATAATTTGCATTACCATATTTTTGTAATTTTGTTTGTTTTCCTTTTTCTCTAATCCCTTTATTATTTAAAGGTGAAGTTGTTCCATATTTTTCTAAAAATATTGTTTGTAATTGTTGTTTTTTCTTTATAGAATTATTTGAACATGTATTATTACAATACTATGCAAAACCATTTTGAATACCTCTAAATGTAGACAATTTAAGTGTTTTATTACAATGTTGACATTTTGGTAATTCTGTCATATTATGTAATACACAATATGTTCGTATGCTTAAATTTGCATCTTCTGATAAAAACTAAGTTTTAGAATATACATATTCTTTAAGTTGCTAGCACTAATCATTTCGTTTTAATAAACTAAAAAATGACAATGGATATTGTTTAACTAGATAATTAAGCTGATCAATTTCAGTACAAAAATTTTGAAGTTCAATAAATATATTTTTCATATATTTATTTACTCCAAAAAAGTGATTAATTAAACCAAATATTATAATTAATCAATATTTTAATATGCCAAGTATCTAATTTATCGATGAATAAGTAGCAGTCATCTTGAAAACTTTTCCTTTATATAAAAAGACAATACCTTCTGTTGGCATTACTTCTCTTTGATATTGATCTAATTTAGCCAAATTTTTCTTAAATCTTGCAAGTTTTTTATCATCTAAAGATGTTTCTTTAGTGCTAAGTTCTTTAATAGCAGCATCTAATTCAACTGCTAATTTTTTAGCGGATTTCTTTGGATCAGCTGATATATATCCAACTAAATTTTTCATTAATAAAAGACCTGCGCTAATAACTAAATCTTCAAGTGGTTTAATTACAACTTGATTTGCTTCATCTTTTGTTGCATCAACTAAATTTATAAAGTCTTTAAAAGCCTGATCTTTTGTATTTATTCCTTCAGCTTTAGCATATACAGCTAAATCGTTTTTAGTAACATTTTTCTTTGAAATATTACTCATTCTATCTGCTAATTTTGTTACAAATTCTGAACGTTTATTAATATCAAAATCAGCTTTCATTGCCATATTAATAATATATTTTTCAAAACGTTCTGTTGCATAATCATTTATTGTTGCATTCCATCCTAAACCATCGGCGATAGACGCAAGTTTATCTAAAACAAGTTTAAGACTTTCTTCACTTGTTTTTGAATCCTTTAATTGTAATTTTGCATCATTTGTTATTTCAAATGTTTCTTGTTTTAAAACATTTTTCTGCTGTAATAATGTATATAATTTATCAGCTAAATCTTTATCTTCGCTTATTTTATTCCATTTATCATCATAAATATTTACGCCATGTAACTGAATAATACATCTATTTCCATAATCAACAACATTTTTTGTAGGAGGATATATTATTTCAAATGCCATATAATTATGACCACCATTAAATATTTTAAATTTTTGCTCGTCTGATAATGATTTAATAGCTTTAGAAATATCGGTCATTGATTTAACAAATGCATTTTTTATTTCTCCACGTCCTTCAAACATTTTTTCTATTTCAGAAATAGACATTGGATTTTTTAACGTTGCTTTGTTTCTAGCAGCTTTAACTTCACCATCTTTATATGTAATAGCTAAAGCTTGACCATCTGTTTTCTCAACAATACTTATTTTTCCTTTAAAGAGTTTTGTAAATATATCTTTAAGTTGTTTAAATGTAAGATCAGGATCTTCAAAAATATGGCGCATATGTCCACTTGCACCACCTTCTAAAATAATCTATTCAAAACTATTTTTTATAATTTTCTCAATATTTATCATAATAATATTATTTACTTTATATATTTTATTAAAAAATTATAGAAATATATCAAAAAAATCTTAGATATCAAGTATAATATATTTTATAGTAAATATTTACTAAAGAAAGAAAATAAATTTATGACTAAAAAAGAAAAAAATATTGACTAGCAGCCAAAGAAAAGAGGACGTCCACGTAAAGTAAAAACAGCTGAAGAAATTAAAAAATAGTCAAAACCTAAATTAACACTAGCTGAAAAGCAAGAATTAAAACTTAAAGTTCAAAAGCAGCGATAGAAAGAAAAAGAAGGTAAAGAACCAACAAATAAAGAACGTTTTTATTGTACAAATAAATAGCTTATTAATGAACTTGAAAAATGGCGAGATAGTGCTAAAGATCCAAAAGAACGTATTATATCAGATGAGCTTGGAAAAATGATGTATATGATAGGTGAAAAAATGTTAAATAGATCTGAATTTAGAAATTATGATAAAGAATTAAAAGAAGATATGTTAGGAGCTTTTATTCTTAAATTAATTAAAGGTTTAAAAAATTATAATTTTAAGTTTAATAATCCATTTGCATTTTTTACAACAGCTGCATGGAATGCGTTTTTAACAGTTATCGGAAAACATTATAGATAGCAAAATATTAAAAAGGATCTTATGTCAAAATTAGCATAGGAACTTCAAACTTACACCGGCATAAATTATAATAGCGGTTTAAGTAAATGTATCAAAAGTTATTTAGGCAATGATATTGAGGATAACTAATGAGTAAAGATAAATTTACATCAAAACAAAAAATCGACTAGTTGCTTGGTATAAAAGACGACTAGTCAATAGATTCTTTTTTAGATGATCTTTCGTTTGAAACAGATGAAATTCAAAATACATTTTCAGACATAGATGATAAAGTAAAAGAAAATTTGCAAAATATTGATAATAATATAAACGATATTCAAGCAGGTAAAACAGATTCTATATTAGCTTTAAAAAATATGGATCTTTCAATGAAAGAAATTGAAGATTTAATTGGAATGTCAAAACGAATGTTTAAACATATTTATGAAAATATAGTATCTAGCGATTTGTTAGATTCTGAACTTATTTCAGCTGCAGCTAAAATGCTTGAAAGTGTACATATAAATATTGGTGAATTTTTGCAAATGTATCGTGATAGACAACGATTTATTGAAAAAATAAAACTAATGGTATTTTAGCAAGAACAAAGAAAAGAATTAATGGCATTAAAACATAAATATGATTTAGAAAAAGCTGCAGCCAAAAATGAACCAACTGCAGTTGAAGCTGAAAATGTAATGGCATATAGTATTGAAGAAATAACAAGACTTATGCATAATAAAGAAAATACAGATATTTAATTTTTTAAATATTAATAATTAAAACAAAAAGCTCCTTTTTAGGAGCTTTGTTATTTTACCAATAATTTGTTTTAAATTATCCGAGACCAAATGTTGGAGTTGGTGCTTCTTTTTCTTCTTTTTCAGGAATTTCAGACGCTTCACTACCAGCTTCAACATCGCTTCCTGAATCATCATCTCCACCTTCATCTCCGCCACCTTCACTTGCTTCAGCATTTTCTTCTTTATCTGAAATACCTTTAATTGGAATTGGTGGTTTATCATATTCGCCAGCTGGACCTTCAGAATTAACTTTTCCTGACCAAAAACCTGCAACTTCAGTAAGACATTTTTCTTTAGCTAGGTTTTTAAAGTTTTCTTCAACATCTGCATCAGAATAACCAAGAATTTTCTTCATAGCTGTTATTTTACTAAATTCTTCATTATCAACTATTGCCTTATATGCGGCCATTTTTGTTTCAAGAATTTGCTGCTTATTATATATATCAAATAATGATGGTCTAACCATTTCAATATTTATATCAGATTCATTTAATTCATACTTATCCCAAATATCACGAAGTTTAAGGTGTGTTATAAATCCACGTTTAAATCCGGCTGCAAAACGACGTTGTAATCTAACTTCCTATTGCAAGAATGAAAATTCTTCCTGTGGAATTTGATTATCAGCAGGTTTAGCATTTTCAGGTTGTTCAAAACGACTAAATGGAACTTTAAATTGTTTTATATATAATTTAAAGAAAAACTTAATATCTTCAATCTGATCATATTGCGCAGTTGATGTAACAGATTCAACAGTTGTTCCATCATTTCCATCGGATTTGCCAAATATATAACTTTCAAGCATTGAAACAGGATTATATACCGATTGAATATCTCTACCATTATGTGTAACAACTTTTTTAGCTTTTAATGAATTTGCAAAATTACGAACATATTCATCAGCATAATTTTGTGTCATTTTACCTGTTGAAACGTTAAATAATAAACGTTCAGGTGCTCTAGTTACACGAAGAATAACTGCTGCGTCTTGAAGTAATGTTAATTGATAATATGCTTGTTTTGCACGTTCAACTAATGGATAGCTAACAAAATTATTGTCAAATGAATAATCACCTGAGTTAATATATGTTAATTGTGAAAATAATAATGGAACACATTTATCTTTATTAAATGTAAAACTAAATGATGTAGGTGTTATTGCATTAAATACTTGTGCAGATCCAAGATAATTATTTGAAAGAATTTCATGAACATCTTTAGACATTTGTTCAGTATTAAATAAAATTCCAACTGGTTTATTTTCTTTTAAATCTATAAGTGGTTCATAATATTCAGCTGGAATAAATCGTATACCAATAATACCTTTCTAAAGATAATCTTTATTGATTATATTTTCCCATGCTAATTCGCCTTCAACGAGAAAACGCTTCATTAAATTATGACCTTCATCACGCAAATTAAAAAGATTTATATATTTTTTAAATTCGTTTTGAAGTATTGCTTTTCTTGTTTCATTTAGCTTTGAATCACCATCTGGAAGAAAAAGATTAATTATATTACCATGTTCATCTTCATGAATAAAATCATCTGCTATTTCATCTAAACACCATTGTGTTTGAGTATGTTTAGCCATTGTTCTATATTGTGCAATACGTTCTGCTTTACTTGTAGCAATAGGCATTGCTAATAATCCATTATCATCTGAAAATGCCTACCAAACTGGATTAGCTAATGTAGCCTATTCAGAAGCTAAATTCTAATTTACTATTGACTTAGCAGATACAGCTCTAACTATATCATTATTTAATTGACTAAAAACATCATATACGTTATTTTTAGCAACATATGCATTATTAAAATTATTATTCTATTCTTGTTTTTTATTTCTTGCAAAGGGATTCCAGGAAAATGCCATATTATATATCTCTTCTTTCTTTTATTATATATTTACTCTATTTAAAAATATTTTAATCTTACATTGTATTTAAATTATCAATATATGCCATTACTTGTTTAGCAACATTGTATGGAGTTAAATAAGATGTATTAAATGATAATACATGAAAACCAAGTTTTTTAAATTCTGATACAGTTTTATCAAATGCTTCAATATTTTCTTTATAATCAATTACAGGTTCGTTTGTTAATTTACAACGTACTTCCCAATCTGCTTTATCACAATACAAATGTACAAATACCCAATTTTTAAATTGATTTATATTATATATATAATCTCGTTTAAACATTCTAGCGTAAGTTATATTTGATATTAAACCTCTATCCATTAATACATATTCATGTTTACCTAAAATATCAAGATATTTAAAAACTTGATATTTACCTGATTTATCAATTCCTTCAATACTAATACTAAAAAATTGTTTTTCCATTACATTTATCCTTTATATAGAAATATTTTTCCAATAGATAAAATTTATTAAATAAATATATTTTACATTTAAAATAAAAAATAAACGGCATATGCCGTTTATTTTAAATTTGAATTTAAATTATGTATTTTCAACATAATAATCAACAGTCTTAATTCTTGCTTTAGCTGTTAATTCAAAATTTGGATCATATGTTGTTGGAAGTTCTTTTCCTTCAGCTTCAAGCTTCATCCATCGTTCAATCATTTCAGCTTCACCTGGGAAAAGAAGTTCAGGACGTTCTTTATACATCTTTTCAAGTTCAAGTTTCCAAGATGACTTACGCCAATCATTATGTGCAGGTTCCTTAAACTGATAACCTTCAGGTGTTGGAAAACGATCAAAATCATTATTATATGTATGATCTCTCTTATACCACTGCTTGCGATCGGAGAATGTTAAAAGCCAATTCCAAAGCTTTTTACTAAGAGGATCTTTAATCTTTTCAACAGCTTTAACAACTTCATGACGCATTAAACGATACATATAATTAATTTCATCAGCAAAATTATTTTCTGTACGAATATTGCAAGAACGAAGCCAATCTGAAGCACTTGCCTGATATGTTAAAGAAATAGTTTGAGAATGAAAACCAAAATAACGTGATTCCATATAAGTTATTCCGTCATTACACATCTGACAATAAAGTTTTTCAATATCTTTTTGAATCTTTTCAAGTTGATTCATATAATCTTTATTCTGATAGATTGCTCTTGGAACAATAAAATCTTGTGTAAGTGGACGAACATCACCTGATGCAGAACAGAAAAATCCACGTTCTCTTGTAAGCTGAGCAAGATTTATTCTTGAAATATTACGAATCTTAAAAGCAACAAAATGTCCTTCAAGCGCTTTTTTAGGAAATGTATTTCCATTAATAATTTCATTTACGATATTAATATCTTCTGGATTTTCTGGACTATATTCACGAGTATTATCCTCATAAAATTCTGCCAAATTTCCAAATGAAATAACTTTCTTTGCAAGATCATCTCCTGTAAAGTCAATTAATTCAACTTTAATATTTTCATATCCATTATTCCATGTTGCCATTTTATTATTTTCCTTTATTTAGTTTATTATTTTATTTTTGATTAATATTTAATATTATACGTTTTTAGATTCTTTTATCACCAATTATCTTTAAAATATCATTGACTATAATATCTGCACTCATAAGATCGCCATCGATTTCAGTATACTTAATACTATATTCATTAAGCATATTTTTTAAACCAATTGCTTTATTGTCAGATTCTTCTTCTGTTTCTAATCTTCCAACAGGATTATATTTCTTTATACGCTTTACAAAATAATTAAGATTATTATATTTTTGTGAAATCTTATATGCAAGCTGTTTAAGTGGTTCATGAATATCCATATCTTTATTATAGAATGGAGAAAGTGCAATCGGAGAATCTGTTATAACAACATCAACTTTATCTGCACATCTATCTAATCTATAATATTGTTTTGCAAATACATAAACCTGATTAGCTAATGCTGTATTATTATTTTCCCAAACTTTATCTTTTGCAAATTCAGTTACTAGTTCACAATTAACATTTAACATCTTAAGTTTTGCAAATGTATATGCTGCAAGCGTGCTCTTGCCTGCTGACGGTGCGCCAAAAAAATTAACTACAATTAATGGTTTTTTATTATCATTCATATAATTATATTATACATTTTAGACAATTATATAAAACAAATTATCATTTTTTAAACTTCTTTCCTTTATTTTGACTATAAAATACATATCCTAAGTCTAAATACTTTTGAATATCTTCTTGTTTGACAAATTTCCAACTAGTTTCGTTTAGTAATTTCATGCAACGTTTTCCTTTGTTTTTACCTTTCATACTATTTTTACACTTCGCTATTCGTTTAGCACGTTCTTCTGCTGAACATTTTTCCCAAGAGCTCTTTCCATACATTCCATTCTTTTCACCACTAACACTTTTTCCTATATTTTCTTTCCATTGTTTTATTTTATCTTCAGTCATATAATTTCTAACATCATGACTTATACTTGGATTTTGGAGTGTTAATGGTAATACTTTTTCTCTATATTCTTTATTTTTCCACATATTTTTAGAAGCATATGACCGTTGTTTTTTCCATTCTGTAATTTCATTATCTGTCATAAAATCCATTATATTATGATTATTCATTGCATTATTTTTGCTCATTTTTAATCTAGTTTCAAATGTAAATTCTTTATTTCCACCTTCTCTAAGATTATAACTCATCTAATCATATGGCCAACAATTTGATAACTAAACTAATTCAATTTCTTTATTATTCATATCTTCAAAATTATCAAAATCAAATAAAATTTCTTTTGTAAATGAAGATAATCCATATTTTTGTTCTGCTTGATTTATAAGTTTTCCAGAACCCATATAACTATCTAATGGATTATTAGTTTTGTGCTAACCAATATAATATTTTCCATTAATGTTATTTGTTATTTTATATATCAAATAATGAGTTGATAATGACTCATTAATATTTTCTAAGCCTAATATTTCTTGCATAATTATTTTTACCTTTATTATTGTGACTTGTCCGAGTCACATATTTATTTACTCTAAAAAAAATCTATTAGGCGGACACCTAATAGATTTAAAAATATTTACTTAATAAATGTTTACAATTTGATTTATTTTATTCATTATTTGTTCTTTAGTGTAAAGTTCATTTCTAAATTCATCAAATTTATCAACAATTTCTTTACAACGAGCAATAGCTTTTATAGCGATATAATTAAATACTTTATTTCCAGCATAAATTTCGCCATGCGCATATAACACAACAGATAATACATCAGCTAATTGAACTGCTAAACCTTCAGCTGTTAAACCATGATTAAAATCTTTTATTAATACAGACGCTTCATCTGAAAACATTGTTGTTATTACATTCATTTCTGCTTTTTCAAGCGCATTAGCTAATTCAGGATTTGCAGCTTTAATATTATGCGGTACATCTGAAATGTTTGCTTCCATTTGATCGTGAATTAATGCTGTTTTAAGTGCTAATTCTAAATTAAAATTATAGTATTCACGCAATTTAAGAATAAATGCTGCAACTATAAAGCTATGTTCTGCAACAGTTTCGTTATGAATTCTTTGAACATTTTGATACCTTACAAGATGTCGTAAAGTATCAATAGTTTTTGAATATGTTGCAATATCGTTTTTTATAAATTTTTTATACACAATTTCATTTTCCATATAATTATATTATATCATAAGTTATTGTTTATTAAACTTAGTGTTAACTATTTTTTTAGTTATTACTATAGCTTTTATTTTTACATATTCATATGCATTAAACATTATATCAATCATAAGTTTTTCAATAATTGATCTTAAACCTCTAGCACCAGTTTTCTTTTCAACTGCTTTTTTCGCAATTTCTTGTAATGCATCATTTTTAAATGTTAATGCAATATTATCCATCGCTAAAAGTTTTTGATATTGTTTTGTTATAGCATTCTTAGGTTCAACTAAAATTTTTACAAGATCATCTTCTGAAAGTTCATTTGTTTTTGTAATAATTGGAAGACGTCCAACAAATTCAGGAATAAGACCAAATTTAATAAGATCTTCAGACTCAATTTCAGTTGATTCATTATCTTTTGTATTATCGGCGCCAAATCCGATAACATTTGAAGATGTACGTTCTTTAATTATATCGTCTAACCCAACAAATGCACCACCGCATATAAAAAGTATATTAGATGTATCTATTTCAACAAGCGGCTGATCAGGATGTTTTCTTCCACCATTAGGAGGAAAACGACATATTGTACCTTCAATTATTTTTAATAATGTTTGCTGAACTCCTTCGCCGCCAACATCCCTGGTAATAGATACGTTTTGTGTTTTACTTGCGATTTTATCAATTTCATCAATATAAACAATACCAAGCTGTGTAAGTCCAACATTTCCCTCAGCATTTTGCCAAAGGTATCTAATTACGTTTTCAACATCTTCACCGACATAACCAGCCTGTGTTAATGTTGTAGCATCAGCAATTGCAAATGGAACACCAAACATTTTAGCTAATGTTTTTGCTATAAGTGTTTTTCCTGTACCTGTTGGTCCACATAAAAGTACATTAGATTTTTCAATTTCTACATCTTTATAACCATCAACTAAGCTGTTATTTAGCGATAATTGAATTCGTCTATAATGATTATGCACAGCAACAGATAAAACTTTTTTAACTTCATCTTGACCAATAACATATTGATCAAGATAATCTTTGATTTCTTTTGCTGTTGGAACAGTTAATGTAATATGTTTATTAGATTCTTGTGTATTTTCTTGTTCGTTCATATCAAATAACCTTATCTATTAAACCAAATTTCTTAGCTTCAACAGCTGACATAAAATGATCACGATCAGTATACTTTTCAATTTCTGATATTTTCTTTCCTGTATTTTTAGCTAATATACCATTTAATATATCTTTTAAACGTTGAATTTCTTTATATGAAATTTCAATTTCAGTAGCTTGACCCATTGCACCGCCACTTGGCTGATGAATCATAATCCGTGAGCTCGGCAATGAATATCTCATGCCTTTAGTACCAGCTGAAAGTAATACTGCACCCATTGAAGCAGCTTGTCCAATACAATACGTTGCAATAGGACAAGTAATATAGTTCATAGTATCATATATTGCTAAACCTGATGTTACAACACCACCTGGTGAATTAATGTAAACATTAATTGGCTTTTCTGCATCTTGTGCTTGTAAGAAAAGTAATTGTGCACAAATTGCATTTGCCATATCATCTTCAATTTCGCCAGTTATAAAGATAATTCTGTCAAGTAATAGCCGTGAATAAACATCATATGCTTTTTCACTTCTACCATTTTTTTCAATTACTGATGGAATTATATAATTTTTCATATTATTGTACTTGTCCTTCATATTTTTTACCTGTTTCAAGATATTTTGGAAGATTAACTAGATCTTCAAATTTAGTTATAACAATATCTGCGCTTTTTTGTAACATTACATTAAACGGTGCACCTTCTGGAAGTGTTTCAGCATAATATACAACTTTTCTTTTACGATCAGTTTGATAATTTATTCCACAAACACATCCACATTCCCATATAGTTCCCATATCTTTATAATCTGTAATTCCAAAAAATATATCACAATCTGTTATTTCTTTAACATTTTGTGCAAATACAGCATTTCTTTCTTCGTCTGTTGCGTTTGGATTAAGAACAAACTCATCTCTTGGTGAAAATACATCAAAACCGAGTTCTCGAAGTTTATTTTTTACACGAGTCTCTTCTTCAGCTGCAGCAGGATTAAACCAACCACTTGCAAAATATACTCTACCTAACATATTATTTTCCTTTATTTATAATATAAAATACAAAACTAGATTTTTTATAATTCAAAAACATCATATACTACTTGTTTACTAGGATCTGAATTATCAAATTTACATGCTTCTCTAAGTCGTTTTAACGGATCAAGAATAATTTTATTAAACATCTTATGATAATCAATTTCAAATATTTCATTGAATTCTTTTGGCCAAGCGCCAGGTTTATATGCTATTACATCAATACCATATTCATTAGTTGGTTTAAGATATAATAATCTTACTTTATTTCCAACTTCAATTGTTTCATATTTTTTGCTTATTCCAAGTTTTTCAATTAGTTGATTATAGTACACAACTGCTTTTGCTGTTCCTGTTGTTCCAACCTGCATTTGAAGAAAACCTATTGCTTGACGTTCAGCGTTATAACCTTTCCAAAATGCAACTTCATCAACTTTAAATTGTGTAAATCTATTATATAGATCATTTATATAATTTTGATAATCTTTTTCTACCCAATATTTGTTTACAATACCATCATAAATGTCAGCAATAAAGTTTTTCATTTCTTTTGAAATGATTGTTTTCTTAAGCTCAATTCCAGTAACTTTATCTTTACTTACAAAATCACCTTCATTAAATATTAAATGAGCATAATAATGTTTTTTACTTTCATATACCGCATCTGATGCCATATATTCAAGTTCATATTTAACCACATCAGGTTTAGAACTTCCACAATAATTAACAATAAGATTTCTTACATGTGGATTAATTTCTTTATCAACAAGCATTGATACATAATTCCAAAGTACACGACGTTTATTCTTAGGCCATTCACGAACTTTATCACCTAAATTCCAACGTCTTGACATTTCATCTGTGATACATTTTAAGTTTATAAAAATTGAATCTGTATCCATACCACAAACAGGTATATACGTATCATCAATATTGTATAAACGTTTAAATAATGTTTTAATATATGCTTGTGTTGATGTATTACAAAGTTTTCCAGTTCTTGTTACAGTTTGTGCAAGGTGTGGATTTGCAATACTAGAATATCCATTACCCATACAACCATAAATACTATTAATCATAATCTT
>JAEIGA010012661.1_pt1 | contig 12812 bp, 17 predicted proteins | sample 9270691 | NCBI WGS metagenome assembly JAEIGA01 (sample SAMN17057246, study PRJNA624740) | gut metagenome | biome: biome; isolation source: fecal sample | host: Bos grunniens | place: China: Xizang | collected 2019 | reverse complement strand
ATGTGAACAGTGTGATTGGTAAATCAGCTGTAGTAACAGCAAAAATACATAACATGCAGGAAACCGGACAGGTGGTTGTAGACGGCAAAGAATGGACCGCCAGAAGCAAAGATCCAGCGGTAACATTTGAAAAAGATGAAATTGTAAAAGTTGTTTCTATCAGTGGTGTTAAACTGATGGTGGAAGCTTTATAAAGGAGGTAACGAAAATGTTATTAGTGATTATTATTTTATTAGTTTTATTAGCAGCAATTTTTGTTCCATGTATTACCATCGTTCCACAGGCAAAAGCTTATGTCATTGAACGACTTGGTGCATACCAGGATACCTGGGACGTTGGATTTCACATCAAACTTCCAGTAATCGATCGTGTTGCAAAACGTGTAAATTTAAAAGAACAGGTGGCAGATTTCCCACCTCAGCCAGTAATTACCAAAGATAATGTTACAATGTCTATTGACTCTGTCATTTTCTTCCAGATTACAGATCCAAAACTGTTCGTATACGGCGTAGACAGCCCAATGCTTGCCATTGAAAATCTGACTGCTACAACGCTTCGTAACATCATCGGTGATATGGAATTAGACCAGACATTAACAAGCCGCGAAACAATTAATACAAAGATGAGAGCAGAACTTGACCTTGCTACAGACCCTTGGGGAATCAAGGTAAACCGTGTAGAATTAAAAAACATTGTTCCTCCAGCAGAAATTCAGAATGCCATGGAAAAACAGATGAAAGCAGAACGTGAAAGACGTGAAGCGGTTACTCGTGCAGAAGGTGAAAAGAGAGCGAAAATTTTGGAAGCAGAAGGTGAAAAAGAATCTGCAATCCTTAGAGCGCAGGCTGATAAAGAAGCAGCAATTCTTAGAGCTGAAGCAGAAAGAGAAAAAATGATCCGCGAAGCTGAAGGGGAAGCACAGGCAATCAAAACAATCCAGCAGGCAAATGCAGATGGTATTCGTATGTTAAAAGAAGCCGGTGCCGATGAAGCAGTACTCAAATTAAAGAGCTTAGAAGCATTTGAAAAAGTAGCTGACGGTCAGGCAACAACCATTCTTCTCCCAGCAGAATTACAGGGGATCGCGAGTATTGCAGCAGCATTAAAAGAAACAGCGAAGTAGCTTGAATTTTCTGCCGTTTCGTGCTATTGTACAAATAGTTTGTGCGCCATTTGTATGATTTTTACAAAGGATGTGCAATTATAGTATGAGGAGAGACGTTAGAATGGCAGTAAACAAAAGACTTGCAAAGAAGAAAGAAAAAATGGCTGCAAAAAAAGAAGCAAAAGCAGTTGTAAAACCTGTAAAAGAAGTGAAAGAAATTCCAATCATTCCATTAGTAGAAGCAGCTCCAGTTGTAGAAGAAACACCAGTTGTTGAAAAGAAAACTACAAGAAAAAAAGCTGTTAAAAAAGTAGAAAAGGTTGCAGAACCAGTTGAAGAAAAGGTAGAAGAAGTTGTTGAAAAGAAACCAGCAGCTAGAAAACCTAGAAAGAAAGCTGTGAAAGTAACATTTGTAGTACAGTCAGCTGGAAAAGAAATCACTAACGAAGAAGCAATCGAAAAAGCAAAAGAAGCTTGGATTTCAGAAGGAAATAAAGCTTCTGATTTGAAAGAACTTACTGTTTATATCAAACCAGAAGATCAGGCAATCTACTATGTTGCAAATGGTGAAGTAACAGGTAAAGTTGTTTACTAATTGAAAAATTTCTATATTGATACATAAGTCCTCAGAATCGATTGATTTTGGGGACTTTCGTTTATATAATATACATATTATTAGAAACGAGGCATACACGTGAAAAAGATAGAAAAAACCAATGTAATGAGAGTGCTTGATCAGAAGAAAATAAACTACGAAAGTCACTCTTATGTTGATACAGATGCAATCAGCGGTGTGGAAGTTGCCCAAATATTAAACCAGGATCTAAACCAGGTGTTTAAAACCCTTGTGACAATGGGTGCGACCAAAACTTATTATGTGTATATGATACCGGTACATAAAGAACTGGATTTAAAAAAGGCTGCGAAAGCAGTTGGTGAAAAGAGTATTGCTATGATAAAATCCAAGGATTTGCTGCCTCTGACAGGGTATATTCATGGGGGATGTTCACCGATCGGAATGAAAAAACAGTTTAAAACAACCATCGATGCAACCGCGGCAAATTTTGATACCATTGTATTTAGTGCTGGAAAAATCGGATATCAGGTAGAATTGACATTAGATGATTTGAAAAAGGTAATCCGATTAGAATTGGCAGATTTGACAGAGTAAAGGATCGATATGAATCACAAGAGATGTAAATGGTGTAATTTAAAAAATCCCTTATATATTACATATCACGATGAAGAATGGTGCAGATTGAATTTGGATGATCAGTACCTTTATGAAATGCTGATTTTAGAATCCTTTCAAGCAGGCTTGTCCTGGGAATGTGTATTAAATAAAAGAGAGAATTTTAGAATCGCATACGATCATTTTGATTTGGAAAAAGTTTGCGCTTATGATGAGACAAAGATGGAAGAACTTGCGAATAATCCAGGAATTATTCGTAATAAGCTGAAAATTAAGGCAAGTATCAATAATAGTAAGATTTTTCAAGAAATTGTGAAAGAATATGGTTCCTTTGCATCCTATTTAAATACTTTCACAAAAGGAAACATCATTTACGAAACGGAACAAGTGACCAATGCATTGTCTGATGAAATTTCAAAAGATCTTCAAAAGAGAGGTATGAAATTTGTAGGATCAGTCATTATCTATTCCTATTTACAGGCAATTGGAATCATTTATTCCCATGAAAAAGACTGCTACTTAAATAAGCTGTAGGTTGTTGAGCCTACAGCTTATTTTTATCTCAAAAATACATATTCTGTATCGGTGGAGTGGTTTTCAGAGAAGCTATGTTCTCCACCATTAAAATCTTTTACACCATCTAAAGATGTGATTTTATTTTCTGCAAGGAATCGTACCATTTCACCACGTGCCATTTTGGCAATGGTACCTTTTTGTACAACTTTTCCGTTATTTAATTCCCCAAAGATACATGTAACAAATTGATTTTCTGGCTTTATGTATTTTTCAATGCATTTAGAATACTCTTTGGAAGCAAGATTTAAGATGATCGAAGAACCATCATTGGTTAATTGGTCATAAAGGGAGGAACCCCAGTAATCATATAAATCTTTCTTTTCGTTCACAGACGCTTTTGCCTGCATTTCCAAACGATATGGAACAACACCGTCAAAGGGTTTTAATATTCCATAAAAACCAGAGAGAATACGCAGATGATCCTGAATATAAGATAAGGCAGTTTCAGAAAATACCATAGGTGACATGTATTGATACTGAATACCTTCGTAGGATAAAATTGCGGGAGTTAGATTCTTTTCTAAATCCATAGAAGAGAAACGTTCAAAGTTTTGCTCGGCGATTTTATCATTACATGCCCATAGTTTTTTTGCATCTTCATAGGATAGATGCTGAATATAGTTCATCAATTCTTGTGTTTTTTCTAAAAAAACAGGCGTATCTTTCCATGCAAAAGTGTCGGTATCAATATTCATCTTTTTTGCAGGTGAAATAATGATTTTCATAAATTATAACTCCAGTAACAGGTCTAACATTTGCTGTGGATTATCAGCAGCTTTTACTTTGTCAGATGCCTTGATAATAATTCCATTTTCATCGATTAGGTAGGTTGTACGTACAATTCCCATGTAAGTGCGTCCGGCCATTTTCTTTTCATGCCAAACGTCATATGCTTCGATCACATTTAATTCAGGATCAGAAAGTAATGGGAATGCAAGACCATATTTTTCTTCGAATTTTTTATGGGAGGCAACGCTGTCTTTGTTTAATCCAAGAACCACTGCGCCCTGTTCTGTGAACTGAGGATAGCGTTCAGAAAATCCGCATGCCTGTTTGCTGCAGCCTGCAGTATTATCTTTTGGGTAGAAATAAAGAATGACTTTTTTTCCAAGATACTGAGATAATGTATGAATCGTACCATTTTGATCTGGTAATGAAAAATCAGGTGCTTTTGTTCCAACTTCTAACATGAAAACCTCCATTAAGTGTCGTATTATTTTATCATATTATACTCGAAACATAATCTATGTGGAAGATGTATTTCAGATATGGTAGAATAAGTCATAATATTTAGATATTTTAGAGGTTAATAGAGAAATGTTTTGGTGGATCATTGCGACCTTCTGTGCTTTCTTTGTAAAAGGATTATGTGGGTTTGCAAATACATTGGTTTTTACCACATTGTTAAGTTTTGGAAACAATCATATAAATATTTCACCGGTAGAATTACTTTTGGGCTATCCAACCAATTTCATCATTGCAATCAAAGAGCGTAAATCCATTCAATGGCGCATGTGTATTCCATTGGCGGTTTTGGTGATTGCAGGCAGTATTCCAGGAGCGTTTTTTTTAAGAACTGTAGATACGAGTGTTGTAAAAAAAATCTTTGGGATTGTGATCGTATTGATTGGTTTAGAAATGTTTTTAAGGGAATTTCAAAAGAAACAGGGAAAAGAATCTAAGCTGTTATTAGCTTTGATCGGTATTTTGTCAGGAATTCTTTGTGGGCTTTACGGAATCGGTGCTTTGCTTGGTGCTTACATCAATCGCGTAACCAGCGACAGCAGTGCGTTCAAAGCAAATATTTGTGTAGTGTTTTTGGTGGAAAATACATTCCGCATTATTTTATACAGCATTTGGGGTATTTTGACATTAGAAGCGTTTCGGCAGGTGCTTTGTTTGGCTCCCGTTATGTTACTGGGCTTAGGATTAGGGATGTTCAGTGGGAAATTTATGAAGGATACGATTGTTCAGAAGTTAGTAATTCTGTTGTTGATCGTATCTGGAATTGCTTTAATTATACGATAGAGTTGTTCAAAGATAGTTATAAATGATAAAATAATTGTAAATAAATAGAGGGTATAGAAATGAAAAGTATATTAATTAAAGACACAACAAAACAGGAACGAATTGAAATCATCCGTGCATGGTTACCACCAGATGATGGATTTGAAGAGTGTGAAATTGATTTATGGGAAATGTATAGAGATTATATTGATGGGAAAAAAGAAGTTTCACAGATCAATGCAGAATTTCAGGCGGAATACAGATAAGAAATAAAAAGAAAAGGGGAAGAAGAAATGTTGAGAATTATTGTAGATTCAGGAAGCAGTATTAAACAGGATGAACGTGAAAAATATGGTGTAGACATTCTGCCGTTACGCGTACAGATGGGTGAAGATACTTTTTTAGATGGCGTAGATTTAAGTGTTGATGAATTCTATGATCGTCTCATTAATTTAAAAGAATTCCCTAAAACATCTCTGCCATCTTTAGAGGATGCCCAGAATCTGGTTGAATCATATACAAATCAGGGAGATGAAGTTCTCATCATTACGATTTCTTCAGGAATTTCAGGAACTTTCCAGACCATGAGAATGTTGTTTGATGAAAATGAAAAAGTAACAGTATTTGATTCACAGATGGCTGTTGGCGGTGTACGATTCCTCGTGCAGGAAGCACGTAAATATGAAAATGAGAGTATGGAGGTAATCGTTGAAAAATTAAATGCATTGGTACCTCGAATTGTAACTGCAGCAATTCCAGAAACATTAGATTATCTGCTTGCAGGCGGAAGATTGTCAAAATTATCATGGATGCTTGGAACCATGTTATCTATTAAACCAGTCATTGGCTTTGTAGAAAGCAAAGTAACTGTCCTTGTAAAGAAACGTGGATTGAAACAAGCGATGAAGCAGATTGTAGATATGGCGGTAGAAGATCGATGCGATCCAGAATATGGAATTGTTGCATCTTATACTTATAATAAAGAAAATGTTGATCGGGTTATTCAGATGTCACCGGCAGAACTTCAGGCAATGGTAAAAGTGTATGATAACTTGATTCCTTCTATTGCATGCCATTGGGGTCCAAATGCCTTTGGTTATATTTATGTGAAAGGTTTGTAAGATAAAACAGCAGATATGCCATTAATTGAATTATTTAAAAATTATCGTGATAAATATATGAGAAGCGCTGTTGAAAAGATGGATTTTCCAGTGTTTCCACCTGATGAAGTGAAAAGATATAAAATTACATTTTCAGGCAGGGTTCAGGGTGTAGGTTTTCGCTATGAAGCCTGGATTATAGCAGAAAAATTAGGTCTGACAGGTTTTGCAGAAAATCTTCCAAATGGAGATGTCTATATGGAAATTCAAGGACCTGAAAATAAAATATTACATTTGATTCGTTGTATGGAATCTATTCGTAGAATTTTAATAGAACGAAAGATTATGGATGAATTGCCAGTGAAAGAGGAAACTGCTTTTACACCAGTTTATTGATAATGAAGTATGACGGTTTAAAGAGATAGTTATGTTAAATGGAAGTAAGGCAGAGGAAAAACTTATGACAACAACGTTTATTCATCATAGCTGTTTCCTCGTAGAAACAGACAGTTGTTATTATCTATTTGATTATGAAAAAGGAACTTTACCAGCGATGGATAAGACAAAGCCAATCTTTGTAATGTCCAGTCATGGCCATCCGGATCATTATAATAAAGAAATATTTTCGAAATTAGAAGATTTTGGAATGCAAAAAGTTCGTGCAATTCTTTCCGATGATATAGAAGTGCCTGAAAATGTTCATGTTTTGCAAGTATCTGCTGGAAAGGAATATGATTTTGGAGAACAGCAAAAGTTAATTACCTTTCAGTCAACAGACATCGGAGTTGCATTTTTGATTGAAGATCATGGAACACTTATCTATCATGCAGGGGACTTAAATGACTGGGTTTGGGATGATGAGAGCGATTCTTACAACGAGCAGATGACTAAAGATTATAGAACGCAGATCAATCTTCTTTCTAAAACTTTACATGGTCGAGAAATTGATGCTGCATTTGTGGTTTTAGACCCAAGACAGGAAAAAGACTATGATCGTGGAATGATCTATTTTTTAGAACATATCCCGGCAAAACAAGTGTATCCTATGCATGACTGGGGAAATCATCAGATTATTGATGAATTTTTAAATGAACACCCGGAATATCAAGTTCAAATTCAAAGAATTAAATAAAATATACAGCGCCTTGCGCAGAAAAGAGGAACTATATGAAATTTAAAATGATTCATGAAAATTACAACGTAGCTGATTTAGAAAAATCCATCGCTTTCTATGAAAAAGCATTAGATTTACACGAAGTAAGACGTAAAAACGGAAATGGTTTTATTCTTGTGTATTTGAGAAATGAGGAAAGCGGCTTTGAATTAGAACTTACATGGTTAGAAGACCATCCACAGCCATACGATTTGGGAGAATGCGAATTCCATCTTGCGTTCCAGGTAGATGATTATGAAGCTGCACATAAACTTCATGAAGAAATGGGATGTATCGCTTATGAAAATCCTGCAATGGGAATTTATTTTATTACTGATCCAGACGGATATTGGTTAGAAATTGTTCCTGCAAACAAATAAATTTTTGAGAGGTATCCTTGATGAATGCAAGAGAACTGTTAGATGCTTTGACCATTGCAGAACGTTTGAAAGATACAACCAGACACTGCTACACATCCAAAGGGCGTCATGAGAGTGTTGCAGAACATAGCTGGATGATTACTTTGATGGCATTCTTTATGAAAAATGAATTTCCGGAAGCTGATATGAACAAAATCATTCAGATGTGTATCATTCATGATCTTGGAGAATGCTTTACAGGCGATATTCCTACTTTTGAAAAAACAAAAGCCCATGAAGATAAAGAAGAAACTTTGTTGAATGCGTGGGTCAAATCATTGCCAGAATCTACGAGAGAAGAAATGACGGCTTTGTATAAGGAAATGGAAGAGAGACAAACTCTGGAAGCAAAAATTTATAAGGCACTGGATAGCTTGGAAGCATTGATTCAGCACAATTTTTCGGACATTTTTACATGGTCAGAAAATGAGTTTGAGTTAAATTTAACCTATGCAGATGACAGAGTGAAGTTTTCTGAGTATTTGTCAGCTCTGCGAGAAGAAATCAGAAAAGATACGATTCAAAAGATTTCGGATAAATGAGGAAATTACTTATTCGGTTTTTGGTGTAACGGCGGAATTTGTAAAAAATCCAATATTAACCAAACATAAATATATAATGAGCAGGAGTAGAAAATTATGTCACAGATGAATGTAGATGATTTAGTAAAATTACTGGATAGTTTCAGTCAGAAAGGCGGAACATCCATTAAACCACAGTTCGATGGTGAAAAAGCGAATTTTGTAGTAGGAAACGGTGAAACAGTTTCTACTGGAATAAAAACAAGTGTAAAAGAATTATCTGATCGTTTGGTAGAAGAGGAACAGCGAAATTCTGAAATCTTTGTTACAGAAGATCCAGCTTCCTGTGCAAGCTGTGCGAATATTCCAAATATGGAACATATCGACAATGATTAATGTTATATAATGGAGCAAAATGAAATAATGAAATCTAATACGATAGATCTTGGTAACGGAAATGTGAAAAGTTTATTGGTTAAATTGGCTGTTCCAGCGGTCGTAGCGCAAATCATCAATCTTTTATACAATATCGTAGACCGTATTTATATTGGTCATATTCCAGAGATTGGTACCAGCGCATTGACAGGAGTAGGTTTATGTATGCCAATCTTGGTACTTGTGAATGCTTTTGCTACTTTAGCCGGTGCAGGTGGAGCGCCAAGAGCAGCAATTGCTATGGGGCAGGGAAAAAATGATGAGGCAGAACATATTTTAGGGAACTGTTTTGCAACATTAATCATCATTGCAGCAATCTTAACCATAGGATTAAGTATAGCTGCAGAACCTCTTTTGTGGTTATTTGGCGCCAGTGAAAATACCATCCCATATGCGCTTGATTATATGCGAATCTATTTGCTGGGAAGTATCTTTGTGCTTATCGTTCTTGGGATGAATCCTTTTATTACTACGCAGGGATTTGCCAAAATTGCGATGCTGACAACTGTTATCGGTGCAGTGATTAACATTATTCTTGATCCAATCTTTATTTTCGTCTTTGGTTTGGGCGTAAAAGGAGCGGCGATTGCAACGATTCTGAGTCAATGTATTGGTGCACTGTGGGTATTTAAATTTCTGATAGGAAATAAGACCATTTTGAAACTTTCTATCAGAAATTTAAAATTAAAAGCTTCAGTCATCCTGCCTTGCTTAGCACTGGGGATTTCAAGTTTTATCATGCTTAGTACAGAAAGTTTACTTAGCATTAGTTTTAATTCCAGTCTTTCAAAATATGGCGGAGATTTGGCAGTTGGTGCCATGACGATCATTACCAGTGTTGCACAGTTAATTACATTGCCATTGAGTGGCGTATGTCAGGGGGCGCAGCCAATTATCAGTTATAACTTTGGTGCAGGAAATAAGGAACGTGTAATAGCTGCGTTTAAATGTACGTTGATAATCTGTGCAGGATATACAACACTTGGCTGGTTATTAACCTTATTGGTGCCGGGGATGTTCTCAAGTATCTTTAGTAGTGATACACAGCTGATAAAGTATGCTTCATGGTGCATGCGAATTTATATGGCAGGTATCTTTGCATTTGGTTTTCAGATATGCTGCCAACAGACGTTTGTTGCACTTGGACAGGCAAAGACAAGTTTGCTGCTTGCATGTTTGCGTAAACTGGTGTTATTGATTCCGTTAATCTTTGTTTTACCGATTTTTATTGAAAATAAAGTGTTTGCAGTTTTTCTGGCGGAACCAATCAGTGATATTTTAGCTGCATGCGTCACAACATTTATGTTTTTTACACAAATCAAAGGCATTTTGGACAGAGGCGTAAAGTCTGTAAAGAGGTAAGTCAAATGGAATTTGTATCAAAATATTTTGATGAGTTAAGTACGAGAGAATTATACGAAATTTTGAGAGCAAGAGCTGAAATCTTTGTGGTAGAGCAGGACTGCGTATATCAGGATTTGGATGGAAATGACTATCAAAGTCTGCACATTTTTTTAGAAGAGAATGGTAAAGTATTTGCATATTTACGATCTTTTTATATTACAGAAGATACCGTAAAAATGGGACGAGTACTCACTATAGAACATGGAAAGGGTTTAGGCTCAGAAATTTTAAAACGAGGAATTGAAGAAATTAGAGAAAAACAGCGTCCAAAAAAGATTTATATAGAAGCCCAGTGTTATGCAACAGGTTTTTATGAAAAAGAAGGTTTTAAAATCTGCTCAGAAGAGTTTTTAGAGGATGGAATCCCTCATGTTCAGATGGAAAAATTTATGGTTTAGTAACAAAATCGAGTATTTTTGTTTATAGAAGTAAATTGAAAAGGTCGTGTGATAGTAAGTATGATAAAAGCAAAGTATCAGCTGGGTGTGATGGATATATATCCGATCGCTGTCAATAAAACGAAAATAGAAAACAATCCTTTTTTTCAGGCTAAACTGAAGGAACCGGTGGATGCAGAACGCTTATATGCAGCAGTAGAGCAATCACTGTGTGAGTATCCGCTGTTTGCCTGTACTATGCGGTATGAGAAAGGGCATTACCTTGAAACAAACGAAAAAGATTTTCAGTTGATTCATGCAGCCGAAGAAAACAGGCCTCTTACATTTGGGGATGCCACAAACGGCTTTTTGTGGCAGATGTGTTATGATCAATATACCATTTCCTTTGAATGGTGTCATGCAGTGAGTGACGGCAGAGGCGCTTATGCCTTCTTTTCTTCGGTACTGTGCCATTATTTTGGTGTGGACATGTTGGTAGAGCCTACATTGGAACTAGGACTTGAAAGCTTATACAACAAAGAGGAGAAGGGAATTCCTCAAAAGAAACAGGAGCCAGGTTTTGCCGCCAATGCACTTCCATATATCAAACGTGGTTATCGAACTGATTGTCATATTCTGAAAGTGCCGATGAGCGAGGTGCTTGCCGCCGCAAAGAAGAGTGATTCCTCTCCGGCAGCAGTGATCCCGCCTTTGGTTTCCATGGCACTGCGTAAACATATAAAACCAAAGGTAAAGAACAAAAATGTCAGCTGCAATGTGGTGATTGATTGTCGTGGTCCAATGGGTTTTGAGACGATGCATAACTGCATCATCTCCAAGAATATTACCTACATTGACCGTTATGACACGATGGATTTCGCTCTTGTCAGCACAATTTATCGAACACTTCTAGACCTTGCTGTACAGCAAGAAAACATTGTAAAGGAATCAACGGATACCGTTGATATGATTAGACCCCTTGTTTGCGTAAAACCTTTATTTCTACAAAAAATTATGGCAAAGGTTGCTGCCGCTGTGATGAAACATTCGGAAAGTAATTTCACCTTTACCTATCTTGGGAAAATGGATTTACCGGATGAAGTGATATCTGGACTTGCTGACTTTAATTTCCGCTCCTGGACAGATTTCGGTGAGTGTAACGTTGCTGCTATTGATTTTGGAGGCATACTGATATTAAACATTTGTGAAAACTATCAGGACAAGCAGATTATTCCTGATTTTATTGATATTTGCAGCAAGGTAGGTATTCATTTTGAAACGGTGGATGTGCTTACTTATGAACAGGCAAATTTAAGACTTACAATCTAAAACGTGAAGTATTATATATATTTAAATTTCTTGACATAAAATTTAGATTAACTTACGATGGTAATATAGTTTGAAATCACGTTTGAAAAGAGGAAAAGCATGATTTTAAAAAGAAAAAAATCTAAGAAAAAAGAAAATCGCATTAGAGTTCAAAAAGTAAATGTATATTTGATGACTGTGCTTTATAGGAGTTTTCGTATATGGCTGCGTGCGAAAGGCGTTAAAGTTAAAAAGATTAATAAGGTTGGAAAACTGAATAAGCCAGCCATTGTTCTTTGTAATCATGGGTCTTTTATAGATTTTATTTATGCATCCACATTGTTGCGTAAATACAAACCGCACTTTATTGTGGCAAGGTTATATTTTTATAATACGATTCTTGGACATCTTTTAAGAAAAGTAGGTGCATTTCCAAAAAGTATGTTTGCCATGGATATGGAGAGTACAAAGAACAGCATAGCAGTTCTGAAAAATAATGCAGTTCTTGCGATGATGCCGGAAGCACGACTTTCCACTACAGGACGATTCGAAGATATTCAGAAGAGTACCTATTCATTTATTAAAAAATCTGCGGTCGATGTTTATACGATAAAGATTAATGGTGACTATTTAGCCAATCCTAAATGGGGAAAAGGTATGCGACGTGGAGCAGTAGTAGAGGTAGAACTGGATATTCTATATACTGCAGAACAATTACAATCTCTTTCCTTGTCGGAAATCAAAAAAGGTATTGAGCAGAGATTATATTATAATGAGTTCCAGTGGCTTCAGCAGCGCCCGAAAATTCATTATTCTTCAAAGTGTATTGCAGAAGGTTTGGAGAATATTTTATCTGTTTGTCCGGAATGTAACAGAAAATATACGATCAAAACCGAAAAAGATAAGCTTTATTGTGAACATTGTGGAGAGTTAACATCTTTAAATGACCGATATGGGTTTGATGAAGATTTTCGATTTGCTGACCTTACCCAGTGGTATGACTGGCAAGTGGATCTTTTGAAAAAGGAAATTATTGAAGATGAAAATTATGCGATGACTTCTAAGGTAGAGTTAAGGTTGCCTGGAAAGGGCATGTGCTTAACCAGACATGGAGGTTATGGTACTTGTACGTTAAATAGAGATGGTCTTACATATTCTGGTACAAAGGATGGAAAAAAAGTAGAATGTCATTTTTCTATCCAGAAAATTTATCGT
>JAEIGA010012660.1_pt1 | contig 12813 bp, 9 predicted proteins | sample 9270691 | NCBI WGS metagenome assembly JAEIGA01 (sample SAMN17057246, study PRJNA624740) | gut metagenome | biome: biome; isolation source: fecal sample | host: Bos grunniens | place: China: Xizang | collected 2019 | reverse complement strand
TGAAAGTATGCCCATCATCTTGCTGTAACCTTCAGGGCAGTTTATACACCAGGCCCCTGTGAATTCCACAACACAGACATGCCTGTCAAACTTGCTTTCAGTCTTGACTTCTGTATTCTTTACATTGATCTCTATCTGAGCAGAAGTCTTGTCGAGATATTCTGCATAGAGAGTGTACTCACCCTCCTGCTGCGGAGCAAACACATTCCCCTCAAGAGGAGTGTATGACGTGCTCCCTGCACCTGCATAATAAATCACAGAGGAAGAAGTCACGTCCTGGCCGTTGTAAGTCACGGTCAGAACTGCCTTGTCTGCAGATGCGATCTCAAGCTCTGTCCTGTCAGCAGCAAGCACAGGAAGCGCATCCGCATCCACAGTGCCTGAGCAGGCAAAAAGAGCCGGCAGGAAAGCCAACAGAATCAAAATATTCTTTATTGTCTTCATATTATTCCTCGTATATGTATGGGGCACTGCCACCGAGCCTGCACTCATTGACATTGTTTACGGTCCAGTTATATCCGCCATCTGCGGAAGTCATGGCAGCAGCAATTACACGCATGTTCTCCACGTTCCAGCCTGCAGGAATGCTTACTGATTTAGTTGCCTTGACCTCGACTCCCACCGTGAACGGAAGATTGTCGTTGAGCTTTTCGCCAGCCGCTGCAGTAAGGACATCACGTACTGCATTATAATGGATATAACTTTCACTCTGACCATTCTGGGCATACTCTCCGACAGCCGGGATACCGTCTTCGACAAGAATCAGGATATAGCGGAACACCGCCGGCGTATTTGACGTGATGCCGATCTCCACATCAAGTTTTGAAGACTCCGCATCATAAGCAGTGTTCAATGACACACCGCAGAAAGTCTCATAACTGGCCTTCTCGTCGTTGAAGCTTTCGGTAAACGCAGCTCCTCCTGTATAAGACTCCTCCCTCATGTTCCAGAAAAAGGCAGGCAGGCCTGTAAATCCTCCCAGCTGACTCTGGAACTCATATGTCTCAGGAATGGTCATCGGATCGGGCATGGTCATGTCGGCATGGAACGCAGCCAGTATTATTTCACCAGGATTCTCCTCCTGAAGTTTCTTAAGACCTTTTGCAGCGAGCGGACAGCTGTTGCATCCTGTGGATGTGAACAATGTACCGAAGTAGCGTCTTGCATAGGCTTTTTCCTCTCCCGAGAAGAACTGTCTGGCCTCTATTGTCACTGAATTGTCGGTGACATGGTTTCCGGCATAGTAATACTTTGCAGAGAACTCATATGCACCGGCTGTGACTGTCGAGAACTTGTTGGCACCGTAGGCCATGTATTTCTGTTCACCGTTGAATTTCCTTATCAGCTGCAGTGTCTTGGCATTGCTGACATCCTCGCTTCCGAACATGACAGTAAAGGTTACTTCCTCATTGCCGTCAGCAGAAATCTGGGACTTGTCTGCAAAGATCCTCAGCACGCCTTCCGGCACCTGTGTCTTCGGATCTTCCACAGGATCATTGTTCTCCTTTCCCGCTTCAGGGTCTATTGTTCCCGAGCAGGCAGCTGCAACAAGCGCAGCAGCGAATGAAAGCAGATATTTATATAACTTCTTCATCTTAGTCATTCAGATGATAATCTACACTCTCTCCAAATGCACATGTAACTATGTTGTCCATGGTAGAGCGTTTGCCTGTCTTGCGATGAGCATAGACTGCAACATAGTAGTCCTTGAGTGCTGCAGCAGAAGGAACATTGTCTCCGAAATCAAACGAAAACTCCTCGGAGATTTCTGTTCCTGCCGCGACTTCCTGTCCATTATAATATGCAATGAAAGACTCAGATGCCGCCACAACGACATGATTATAGATGCCGTCATCGTTGTCGGAGTAACCGCCCTGATATTCAAGGCCGTCTCTCAAAACTGCGCATGCAAGGTCATAATCTCCTCCAGTGCTCGACTTCATAGAAGCCTTAACCTTCAACGCACTGCCATCAAGCTGAACAGACTCCACCTTGATTCCGCATGTAGCAGGATGATCAATGCGCCTCTGCATGATATTGGCCTCAATCAGAGAACCCTGGCCGCTGCCGGTCTCAGCCTTGTCTAAGTCATAGATCAAAGTAGGCCAGCCCGATCCGCCGAAGTAACTGATCATGTAGCTGCCAAGGTCGGTGTCTCCAACGTACATCGAGAATGGATCACGTCCGCTGTAGTTTCCATGAACTGCAAGAACCACAGTATGCTCGGCTGCCTCACCTGTCAGCCCGTTGAGGATCTTTCCAAGATTAGGACATGCCACGCAGGAAACGCTGGTACACTTGAACAGTCCGACATTCCTGTGGTACACTTCATACTTCGCGCGGTTACGAGCTGTCACCACCACGGTGTTCGCGCTCTTGATGCCTTTGAATGTGGCTGTAAAAGTGTACTCTCCGTTGGAAATGAATGTGGCGGTTGTCGTCATTCTTGGCACACGTATACCCTTGTCAGAGGTGATGTTGATGCTCTGAAGTGTCTTCTTGTCCTCAAGCATCTCTCTGTCGTAGGCATCCTTCAAGGAGAATGTCACACAGTCCTGACCGTCAGCCTCCACTTCAGCTTTGTCGACTGACAAGGTGAAAGGGGCTGTGAACTCATCAGGGATCTCCACCTCAGGCTGCTGCTGATTCTGATCCTCCGGATCAATGGTTCCCGAACAGGCAGCAAGAAGAGCCGCCGAGAGAATGTAAAGAAATCTTTTCATAGAAAGTAAGATTTCCAGACCCGATCGCCGGGTCTGGAAACTCAGGTATTAGAATGAAGTTGTAATGCTTAAGTTTGCACCTGTGTACTGCGGGATCTGACGGCACACACCACCAGAACAGATGAAACCGTCCTTATAGCGGCCGTAACCAGCTGCAAGACGTGTGCGGCCCTTGGTGTAGCTTACACCGGCATTGTAGTAATGCATCTTGCTTGAGCCATGGTTGTACATGTCGCTCACCCACACGCTCCAGTGAGGTGCGAAGTTCACCTCGAGCAGAGCTGCCATCCAGTCCTTCTTGTCCTCCTTGGTAGTGAGGTACTGAAGTTCGAGACGAGTTGAGAAGGTCGGAGTCCACTTGTAGAGCAGGTCTGCTACGAAGATGTTCGACAGATAAGTTGTCTTGTAGCTTCCGTATGTAGGGTTATACTCCTGCATAGAGTAGAGGAAAACCATCTTGAATTCCTTTGTCCACTGCTTCTCGATGTCCAGACTGAAGTCTCTGAAAAGAAGGTTGCCAGGCTTTGCAGTACCCTCCTGAGCCAGAGTGTAGTATGTAGAGAAGTTTGCATGCACCTTCATTCCTCTCTTTCCTCCGAGCGCAGTGCCGCGGCGGAAGTTGTAGAATGCATCAAGCTGACCTCCGATCTCACCGCTGTTGAATGTGTAAGACATCTCGTCACCAACCTGCGGGTTGTATGGATGAAGGGTTGTAAGCATGTATGTATACTGGGTGCTCATCGCAGGTACGTATGAGATCAGGTTGGCTGATGACAATGACTTTGAGGAAATCTGCTGAGCCATCCACTCAAGGCGACGACCTGTGAGGGTCACACCAAGACCGCGTCCGTTGTAGCCGAGCTCCACAAGCTGCGCATTACCTCTCTTCGGAGTCATGGCAACAAGCTTCTTGCCCAGATCCACGTATTCTCCCTTGAGGAAGAGTCCGTTCCAGTCGAAATTCAGACGTCCTGAAAAGCCTACCGAATTCGGGCTTCCGCCAGCCTCTTCCGCATCAATACCGATCTTCTCAAATCTGTTGAGAACAGATCCCTCAAGAGAAAGAAGGATATCATCAAGACCTATGATGTTTGAAAGTGACACGCTCACGTCAGCACCTCTGAGCTGAGTTTCCGATATCTCCATACCGAGACGAGGCATACCCCAGAAAGCCTTGAAAGCCACCTTGTCTTCCCAATTGTAAGCGAAACGAGCTCCCATCACCGCATTGTTCAGACCCAGAAGTCTGTCTTCCCAGCTGCGGAAAAGAAGACCGCTGCCGAACTGGTCGTAGAATGTACCGGCTGTGATCTGGAAATCATCGTCTTTCCAGTTTACATAGAAATTGCTGAGAGCGAACTTATTCAGATCACTCGGATATCCGATAATGGCAGGATAATAGCCCTCCATCTGCAGACCCGCAGAGAAGTTTCCGTTGTAGTAGTCGAGCTTCAGGTAGTTGTTTGAACCGAAACGGTCATCATTCGGGATGAACCTGTTTGCCTCATCTTTCACATAGATATGGTCGGTTGTCTCAAAGCTACCGGTAAGATAGCCTTTTTCCTGAGCAGAAACTGCCGATACCGAAAGAATAAGGCCTGCAAAAAGAATGATTTTTTTCATATTTACTTAGCGCATTTCTTGATTGCCTCGAAGAGTTCGAGCTCGTTTCCAGGCACATATGAAGTGTGAGAGTATACAATATTGCCCTTACCGTCAATCACGAACACATGAGGAACGACAGAAACGTTCATAGCTCTCATGAAATCCTGATTCTTATCGAAGAGGAGCGTGTACTCTTCTCCCCAGCCACGGCCTTCAGCAAATGACTTTGCCTTAGCAAGAAGACGGCTATCGTCTGTAGACACAGCCACAACTCGGAATTCAACCTCCTCAAGCCAATCAGGAAGCGCATCATAGACAGCATCAAGCTCACGGATGCATGGCTTGCATGATGTTGACCAGAAAGACACGATCATCGGCGTGCCCTCTTCAAGAAGAGATTTTGTGTTTACAGACTCACCCTTGGCATTCTCCACAGTCACAGAAGGCACCTGTGCAAATGCAGTCGCTGAAATCAAGAGTGCAACAGTTAAAAGAAATGTTCTCATATTACTTAGTACTTTAGTTGTCAATCAAGGCTTTACAACAGCCTATAATCGCGCAAAACTACGAAATAATATTGATTTTTACAAAAAAAATCAGATGTAATCCACTATGAGAGAAGACGATACAATTTCACCGTACGGACAGCTTCGGCCACATCATGCACCCTTAAAATATCGGCGCCGTTCTGAAGAGCAGCAAGGTGCAGGACCTGAGTAGCCGGCAGCGATTCCTCCGGGGTGATTCCAAAATATTTGTATATCATACTCTTACGGGAAACCCCTACGAGCACCTTATGATTGAAGCGGGAAAGATTCCTCAGAATCTCATAGTTCTGCTCCAGTGTTTTGGAAAAACCAAAGCCAGGATCAAGCACCCAGTCGGTTATGCCATATGATGCAGCCCTTTCTGCGAAACGGTCAAAATATTCAATGATCTCGCCGACAAGGTCGTCATAATCTGTGTTTGACTGCATGTTTTCCGGGGTGCCTTTCTTGTGCATCGCTATGTACTGCAGCCCCAGACGGCCCACAGTCGCCAGCATCTGAGGATCATCCTCACCTGCAGAGATATCATTCACGATGAACGGACCTATGAGACCGAACGCTCTCTCCACCACCGAAGCCCAATAAGTGTCAATCGAGATCATGACATCCGGAAAATTATCTTTCACAGCTGCAAGAACAGGCTCCAGACGACGCCATTCCTCGTCAGCGCCTACGGGAAGAGATCCAGGACGCGTAGAGCACGCACCTATATCGATGATGTCAGCCCCCTCCGAGACAAGGGTGCCTATGCGCTCGAGGGCTGCCTGCACACTGACGCACCTGCTGCCGCTGAAATAGGAATCGTCAGTCAGATTGACGATGCCCATGATCTGTATGTTCCTTTCCGTATTCATTGCAGGCACAAAAATAGCAAAGATTTCTCGACTCGACCTGCTGTCTCGCCCGAAATGACAAAAAACTGCAATTTCGAGCGAAGTCGAGAAATCTTTAGCTATATTTGTAAGTTAAGAATAAAAACGACAATATGCTAGTAGTACTCGAAGGCCTGGACGGAGCAGGCAAATCGACTCAGGTAAAGAAACTCAGAAGCTACCTGGAAAGCCGTCTCGGCACTCTTGAATATATCCACTTTCCACGTTACGACGCGCCGGTCTACGGCGACCTCATCAGCCGTTTCCTACGCGGAGACTTCGGCTCCAACGAAGCTGTTCACCCTCAGCTTGTCGCACTTCTCTTCGCCGAAGACCGTCATGGTGCAGCTCCCGGAATGAAACAGACGCTCCGCAGCGGAGGCAACATCCTGCTGGACAGATATGTATACTCCAACATAGCATACCAGTGCGCAAAGCTTGAAGACAAGGAGCAGGCTGCGGATCTTCGTGAATGGATATTCAACACAGAGTATGGCGACTTTGACCTGCCGAGGCCGAACCTGAACATATTCCTTGATGTCCCGATCGGCTTTGTGGAGTCGAAACTCAAGAGCCAGCGCGGCGGACATGACAGAGATTACCTGGAAGGTGCGCAGGACATTCATGAAGCAGACATCCAGTTTCAGATCCGCGTCCGCGACATCTACCGCAGACAATGCGAGATCGACCCGAAGTTCATCAGGGTGGACTGTGCGGATCAGGAAGGCAACATGCTGCCCCCTGATGCTATCTTCGCCAAATTGCAGACAGTCGTTGACTCAATAATAAAGTAGACATGATAAAACTCCTCCTGAGACTGAAGCGTTTCTGCGGATTCGTGTTCGGAGTGGTGTTCTTCCTTTCCGGACTTCTAAAGCTTATGGACCCTGTTGGAGCGGGGCTGGTGGTGAAGGAATATTTCGACTTTCTCCAGATAGGATTCATGGCACCGGCGGCAAAAGCAGTCGGAGTCACCCTGGCTCTGGCTGAGACCCTCGTTGGAGCAGCTCTGATCTGCGGTGTATGGAGGAAAATCATAGGAAAGGCAGCAATAGTGATGCAGGTCGTGTTCACCATCATCACCGCCGTACTGCTGATATTCAACCCTGAGATGGACTGCGGATGCTTTGGAGAGGCAATACACCTTACCCACCTGGAGACATTCGTCAAGAATCTCATCCTGATGGCTCTTATCCTGATATACTATATTCCTGGCAGACATCTGGGAGAGACAACCAGAAGAAAATACATATCATTCGGAATTGTCGCAGTGGCCAGCATTGCATTCCTCATTTATTCGCTGCTGTACATACCTGTCATTGACTTCACAGCATACAAGCCTCGTGCAGAGCTTGCAATCGCAGCCTCTGAAGGAGGGAACGACCTATACGAGTCTGTATTCACATATCAGAAAGATGGAAAGACAAAGCAGTTTACGCTTGAAGAACTGCCGTCAGATCTGGGTGAATGGACGTTTGTCGGCACTGAAACCCGCTTCAAGGGAGGCATCAACGACCACTTCATAGAGCTGTCTCTATTTGATCCAAGAACCCAGTCTTATGCAGATATGATCGCAGCCAAGGGAAAGGTGATGATAATCTCAGTCTTTGACGACCAGATCGATAATGAGACATGGGAAGAGATGGAAAGGGTCGCAAAAGATGCGCAAGCATGCGGAATCAGCCCTATCATAGTGGCGACACAGACAGGCAGCATACCGTCCTCTCTCAAGCAGATTGCATACACAAGCGATTACAAGACCATCGTCAGCCTTAACCGTTCAAACGGAGGTCTTACATATTTCGACAATGGAGTCCTGATCAGGAAATGGGCAAGACGAGATGCACCTGACACCGACGAACTCAAGAGCGTGGCAGCCGGAGAGCCCACAGAGACAGCCATAGCATATGAAAGCAAAGGAAGCCTTGTCTTCCAAGGCTTCCTTCTGTTTGTCAGCGTAGTAATGCTGCTGTAGATTACTTCTTGTATTCGAACGGAAGTTCTTCGTTGAAATTCACATTCACAACATTGTTGACGTAATATGCGTCATTCTTCACTGTTGTCACGAACACAGCCATGCGGAGGTTCTCCTCAACGAAATTGTTCCAATAGTAGTTAGGGTCGTTCTTCTTCTGGATGTCAGCAAGATTCCATATAAAGAGGTAGTCAGCAGTCTTTCCTGCCTCGATCTTGCCGAGTGAGTAGCCATAGTATGCCTCACTGTTGCCCACCTTCTCCTTAGCATCGATATGGCGTACGCATGCATCATGCACGTTCATCCATTCGTCACCGTTGATCTGCTTGCCATAGATACCATCCTCAAGAAGCATTGCACCGACACGGTAGTTTCCAGACTTCGCAGCCTTTACTGTAACTCTTGCCACTACCTGGCCGTCAACAAGCTGTGCGTTCACGGCAATACCGCAGGCCTCATCCCTCTTAAGGTCGTTGACCATGACAAGATTAGATTTGAAGTGCTCCGAGCTTGTTGCACCATAAAGATAATATCCGTAGATGTAATCAAGAATGATGCTTGGGTTTGTAGGACCCTGGCCACCCTTGCCTGAAACAAGGTCAGTAACCTTAAGCATACCTGTAGCCCAATCCCATGCGAGATATGCAGCATCAGGATATGAAGGAGTGTACTGATAGTTGTGGACTTCCACCTTTACATACTCCTGCGCAAATGTCTCATCCTCAAACGCATCCTTAAGCTTATCCATGAACTGAGAGCAGTAGCCGCAACCTGTACCTGTGAACTGGATAGCCATCACGCGAGACTTGAAGTCTGTGCTCTGCGGCTGCGGATCAGCAGGAGTCTCAGGAATTGGAACCGAGATCGCTCTGATTGTAACAGGATCAGAAACATAGGTCTGGTAGCTTGCCCAGATTTCATGATCACCGGCCTCAGTAGTGAAGTACTTGAAGTCCTCTACATTTATAGGAGTGGTGCCCTCATAGAAGACAACATCCGAAGTTACAGCAACGCCGTCAAGCGTCACATTGAGTGTTGCATAATCCTCACCATCTGACTGGATGAGGGTCTTGTCTGGCTTGATCTCCAACACGCCGGAAACAGAACCAGACGGACCGTCTGTGCCGTTGCCACCGCAAGAGACAAGCATCACTGCCGCTGCGAGCAGTGATGCGAATTTCATGATCTTATTCATTATCTGTTGATTTTACCGAAGACTTTCTCAACTTCCTTGGTCATATAAGCATCAAGGCTCTCCTCAGTTGCGATTGTAACTGTCTCCACAGTCTTCACCTTAGGGCGATCGCTGAAGTCAGTCATTGAACCCACCTTGCGTACCATAGGCGCCTTGCCTGGTGTGCCGTCGAAGTTCATCATCGAAGCTGAAACTCTCTCTGGAGTTACGCTCTTGAGGCTTGACTTGGTGCCGTCCCATCCTCTTGTAAGAGTGATCTCAGAGATTACAGGAGCAACAATCTCAACTGTACCTGACATAAGAGCATCATCGCTGAATCCGAGAGCATTCATGTAAAGGAGAGTTCCATTGTAGTCGATAGGCTTGATCTTGATTGTGTTTCCATCCTCAGAGATCTCTACAGGGAATCCAGGATACTCCTCAGTAGCCTCGTAGATTGCCACCTGCTGGCCATTTGACACACCTACACCACCTACGTAGAACGCATAACCTGGCCAGTTGTGCATTGGCGGCAGATAGTATGTGCTGAACGGAACGATTACAGAACCGTCTTCCTGAACCTCAAAGAACCACTTCGGACCGAAGTCATAGATAAGCTGAGCCACATCCACAGAGCTGTAGTATCTGTCAACGAAGAGATCGTATGGTGAATACCAGTCAAGACGACCACCATCCTTGTAATAATCGAAATCAAGGAAGCCTGTATTCAAAAGACGGCTGTAGCTTCTGAGACGGTACTGCTCGAATGTCTCTGAAAGCATGCCGAGTTCCTCATACATTCCCTCGACATCCGCACGGTTTCCTCCATAGATAGTGTATACTGAATCCGGCATTGGCGAAGGAAGCTCCGGCATATGTGCAGAGATCTCGATTCTTGACTTGTGAGTTACATTGTATGACTCAGTCGCACCAGACTCCTCGTCTACGACCTGCTTGGCACTGAGCTTAGCGCTCGCAGTCCATACACCGGAGATCTTCTCTACGAGAGAATCATATGAAGAGTTCGGACCGCTGCCCTCAGCGTAAGGAGCTACATAGTCTGCCCAACCTCTTGCGATGCCGCTGGCAAGTTCCTGATCAGTAGGATCCACAACATTGAATGTGTACTCGTCGTTGCATCCGTATACTGCCATACGTGTCACCTCGCCGTCAAGTGTGTATACCGAGAAGTTGAGACCCTCCGGAGAGTTGATCTGAGCAAGCTCATCTGCAGTGAAAGCGTAGTTACCCTTGAGAAGGCTCTCGTATGTAGCCTCCTGGTTGAACATGAGCTGCCACTCTCTTGCATAGTTCACAGCATAGTAAGCCATAGCGACAGGCTGAACGTTACCGTTCTTGTCCTTGCCGGCCTTGATGTTGAATGATGCGAAATATGGATCATTTGCCTCAAGTGCAGTAACCTCGATGACAGGCTTAGGCTGAGTAGCCGCCTTTGTTCTGAACTCCTTTACGATGAACTTCTGGGATGTACCCTTCTTGTCACCCCACGCATTGATGAGGATTCTGTAGCGTGTGTCCTTGTTGAGAGGCTCTGTGAACATTGACATGGCATTGATTTCCATTGGACCCATTCCCATAGTTGCTCCCTCATAGAAACCATTCACTGAAGCGATGAACCACTGTACATTCTCCTCGCCGCCGCAAAGGTCGACCAAAGAGTTGTATGTATTGTCGTCCAGGATCATGTATACATACATGGCTACATTCTCATCAGGCTCGAAATAAACCTTGGCATCGAGCGGAGTGATGTCGTATACGTCCACAGTGAACTCAGCATCAAGCTCCTGCGGCTCCTTCATCTTGAACTCGATCTTCTGGAACTCACCTGTCCATACACCTGATCTCCAGTCATACAGAGGAATCACATATGAAGGATACCAGCCAGAGATACCGATCTCCTGCTCGATCTCCTCCTCTGTAGCACCCCATCTGAACTCACCTACGAGGAAGACACCTGGCTCGTTAGGGAAGATGTCATCGTGAAGGTCAAGTTCCTCGCCGTCAACGACCTCATAGAGGTTTGTAGCATCGTAAACGAGTGTTGAGTCGTTCTTGATGTAGCGGCCACCGATGTTACCGTTCTGAATAAGACGAGCTACGTCAGTTGTACCGTAAAGCTTTGTAGCCTTGTTGTATGTAGCAAGGCTGGAATAACCATAGCGAAGCACATGACCTGCTTCTTTAACGCTCTTTGGCACAGTCACATGAGCCTTGAAGCCGTCATAATAAGTCTCGACGATCGTGACAGTCTCGTCGAAATGATACTTCTTGGTAGTGAACTCCAGCTCGACTCTTGACGAGAACGAACCTCCCTCAAGTGCTGCAACAGCATAGAGATGATAGTGAGTATCCTGAACGATACCCTGGTTGATTCTCAAGATCTGGCCAGGCTGCACGTTTACTGCAGTTCCTGTCTTCTTGAGCACCGCATCTGTAACAAGTTTCGGCTCCTCGGAAATGAGATAGTACATCTCCACAGAGCTTGGTGCTGTAACCAAGAGATCAACATAGTCTGCTCCAGCTTCCTTTACAGAAAGTGAGAAATCGCCATGACCCTCCTTCTGACATCCTGTGAACGCTGCACAGAACGCAAAAAACGCAGTCATAAGCGATACTTTTAGTAGATTTTTCATTTAGCTTTATGATTTTGATTAATAGTTGTATCAAAAATAGTCGTTATTCGGGGGCGCAAAGATAAACTTTTTTCACAAGTTTCCAATTATTGATTAAACAGTTACAGAAAAATAGACATTATTTTTCCTATCTTTGCATCGCAAATTATAAACGGACAGAAATGGACAATCATTCACTTTTGGCGGTATCGCCTATTGACGGACGTTATTCACGTCAGACAGAACCACTTAGAGAGTATTTCAGCGAGTACGCACTCATCAAATACCGCGTTCGCGTAGAGATCGAATATTTCATTGCCTTGTGCCAGATTCCTCTGCCTCAGCTCGCAGACTTCGATGCATCAAAGTTTGAAGCGCTCAGAGACATCTACAGGAACATGACTCCTGAAGATGCAGCCAAGGTGAAGGAGATCGAGAAGGTCACAAACCACGATGTCAAGGCTGTCGAGTATTTCATCAAGGACCGCTTCAAGGAGATGGATATCCTCAAGTGGGGAGAATTCGTTCATTTCGGACTTACATCACAGGACATAAACAACACTTCAGTTCCGCTTTCGTTCAAGGAGGCGATTGAGGAAAGTTTCATGCCTCTTCTCAAGGAAGTCCTCGGACTCATCAAGGGCATGGCTTCAGACTGGGCCGAGATTCCGATGCTTGCGAAGACCCACGGCCAGCCTGCTTCTCCTACACGCGTAGGCAAGGAGTTCAATGTGTTCGTCGTACGTCTCGAGGAGCAGATCCGTCAGTTCGAGCAGCTCACCTACCCGGCTAAGTTCGGTGGCGCCACAGGCAACATGAATGCCCACAAGGTGGCATATCCTGCCATCGACTGGATTCAGTTCGGCAACGATTTCGTAGCCTCACTCGGTCTGCAGAGATCATTCCCTACAACTCAGATCGAACACTATGACAATCTCGCATCACTCTTCGACTGCCTGCGCCGCATCAACACGATCCTCATCGACTTCGCGCGTGACATCTGGACATATATCTCAATGGAGTACTTCCGTCAGAAGGTTAAGGCCGGAGAGGTTGGATCATCTGCCATGCCTCACAAGGTGAACCCTATCGACTTCGAGAATGCAGAGGGTAACTTCGGCGTAGCAAATGCCCTTTATACACACCTCTCGATGAAGCTTCCGATCTCACGTCTGCAGCGCGACCTCACAGACTCTACAGTGCTCCGCAACATCGGAATGCCGCTTGCACACTCGATGATTTCATTGAATTCATTGAAGAAGGGACTTGGCAAGCTCATCCTC
>JAEIGA010012659.1_pt1 | contig 12813 bp, 14 predicted proteins | sample 9270691 | NCBI WGS metagenome assembly JAEIGA01 (sample SAMN17057246, study PRJNA624740) | gut metagenome | biome: biome; isolation source: fecal sample | host: Bos grunniens | place: China: Xizang | collected 2019 | reverse complement strand
CAGTATCAGCCTTGGTAACGGATGTTACAACAACACCTTGACACAAAACTCGAATACTTGTACTCTATCAAGTAGTTATTACAACACTCTATCAAGTAATTGCTATTACAACACTTTATCAAGTAGTAATAGCAACACTTTATCAAGTAGTGATAACAACACTTTATCAAGTAGTTATTACAACACTCTATCAAGTAGTGGAGGTAACACTCTATCAAGTAGTAATAGCAACACTTTATCAAGTAGTTGGAACAACACTCTATCAAGTAGTTATAACAATACTTTATCAAGTAGTGATAACAACACTTTATCAAGTAATTGCTATTACAACACTTTATCAAGTAGTAATAGAAACACTCTATCAAGTAGTTGGTACAACACTCTATCAAGTAGTGAAGGTAACACTCTATCAAGTAGTGATTACAACACTCTATCAAGTAACTTCTATGCTGAGCTCATCGGCTGCAACTATGCCGTGGTGCCAGAAGGTTCTACCTACGAGCAAGGCATTGGCGGCTACATGGTAGAGGACGGACTATACATCAAGAACTACGGACAACGGCGCACCGTCAACGTATTCCTGGCAGAGTATGGCAGCGAGGACAGCCCCGTCATCGACGAGACTATCACGCTTGAAGCCGGACAGGTGTACTATGTGGCTGACACATACTTTGAACCTTCAGAGGATAGCTATATGACCTTCACCGAGGGCGGCAAAAACCACAAGTACGGATTCAATTATTATTAACCCGCAGGAGGCATTGTGTGCATGGTGTGTGAACCACAGTCACACCATGTAAACACAATCGCCACCAGCCATCGTGCAACTGCTTAAAATGCAACATGTTACAACCCAACGTAATTACTACTTGATAAACTATTCCGCAATATGAAGAAAAACCCGCGAATAGAGAAAATAAGATACCGTCTGGTGTGGAACCATGCCAACCGCCTGAACCGACAAGGCGAGGGATTAGTGGAAATGGAAGCCCGTCAGGGACGCCGGCGCAGATATTTCTCTACCAACACCTATCTGCGTCCTGAGAACTGGCAGCATGGAGTGGTCGTTGGCACTCCCGATGACAGTATGCGCAACTATGTGCTACGGCAACAGTTGTGGCAACTGGAACAGGTGGAGCTGGAATTTCTGAGACGCGGCAAAGCCGTGAGCCTGCCACTGCTTGTAGACTCATACCGCAACGGCACTACGCCAGCCGCAAGGGTGGAAGACTTTATCACACAGATGTTGCAAGACGGCAACCGCAAGGAGATGACCTTGCAGAACTATCGCTCGCTGCGTTCCGACCTTACGCGATACCGACAAGGAGCACTGCTGTCAGACGTGGACTATCAGTTCATCACGCAGTACGAACGATGGATGCGCAGCCGTTCGCTCGGACACAACACCATCGTGGCACGTCTGCGGCTGTTGCATGCCGTAATGAATGAGGCCCTGCGACGTGAACTGATAGAACATGACCCGTTCCGACGCATCAAGATAGAGCAGATGCAAAGCAAACACGGCTACGTCAACCGCCAGCAGTTGCGACGTCTGGAAAACCTGCAACGGCTCACGCCACGCGAACATGTGGCACGCGACATATTCCTGCTGGCATGCTACACCGGATTGCGTTACAGCGACGTGAAGACACTGCGACAAGAACACATACAAGGCAACTGGATAGTGAAGCAGATGGTAAAGACCGGACGCACCGTGCAAGTGCCCACCGACACCATCTTCCAAGGCAAGGCAGCAGCCATCATCGCATCATACGACGACGACATTGGCAGGCTAACACGTCAGACACCGCCAAACGCCACCGTCAACAAAACCCTTCGCCCGCTGTTCAGAATGTGCGGCATCGACGACGACATTACCTTTCACTCATCACGCCACACATTTCGCAACGCTCTTGCAGCTTGACGGCATACCGCTGCAAACCATTCAGCAGCTATTGGGACACACCAAGATTCAGACCACCCAGATATATGCCGAAGGCGACCAGCGGAAGACTATAACAGAAAGTATTAACCAACTAAAAAAGAAGAATAACAATGGCAAAGTTCAAAGACACCGAGATACTGACCAAACAAGTGTATCTCAACATCGAGACGAATGAAGAGGTGGAAACCAAAGGCATGACTACCAAGGAAGCCATCGCCACTTACGGCGACATAGAAGTGCTGGAAGTTGGCGAGCCACAGTACACAACCGCCAACGAAGGCACAGTCCCCACAGGCCGCAAGGGTAAACGCGAGGACGAAGACCCACGCAAGCCCGGCACTACCAACGTACGCCTGAAGGCATAGGTCCGAAAGGCTGCTTTTTGCCCCGTACATTTTGTTGGTAATCCCAGAACTACATAACGCCCGATAGGTAGAAATACCTGTCGGGCGTTTTTTTCGTTTCCGGCATTGATAAAAGAGAAAAATATATGGCATATTCATCCGGAATACTGAAGCATCGTGTTATTATCCTGAACAAGCAGGTTGCGAGTGGGTTTGGTGAGACGACATCTTACCAGCCTGCCGCTACCGTTTGGGCGGATGTTACGTGGAAGAAAGGACAGAAGGCTTTGAACTAGGGCGTACTGGATAGTCAGGACACCGTGCTCATCCGTATGAGGTATAACAATGTCGTGACCCGTGACAGCCGTCTGCAAACAGGTGGCGTGACGTATCAGATACAGTCCCTCCATGCAGACCGCCAGGATAACACCATTCAGATCACAGCGACGGAGGTGGTGTGACAATGAGGAATTAGGAATTAGGAATTAGAAATTAAGAAAAGGAACTATGGCAAAACAGAAGACAATCGCAATCATTCATTTCAACACCCCGGAACTGACGGAGGCTTGCATCCTGTCGATACGGAAGCACGGCTGCGACTGGCCTATCGTGTTGTTTGACAATTCGGCAGACATTACCATCCCAGCGGGTACTGACGGCAACGGCCCCAAGGAAGACACCATCATCAAGGCGAGACCCTTCAAGACGAAGATGAAGGGCGTGAAGGTTATCGACAACACGAAGGGGCAGGTTATCGACTTCGAGCAGTTCCTTTCGCTATACCCAGACCGCAACCGGCAGCTGGGTGTGTGGAAATCGTCGGTGTGGGGCAGTGCCAAGCACATCGTGACGGTGCAGAAGTTGTGGGAACTGCTGCCCGACGGGTTCATCCTCGTGGAGAGTGACACGCTCGTGAAGCGCGACATCACGGAGCTGTGGAAAGAGCAGTATTCCTTCTGCGGCTATGTGCAGAAGAATCAGCACGGCAACCGCTTCAAGGTGCCACGCATCTTGCCCATGCTGTGCTACATGAACGTGCCGAAACTCACGAAGGAGGGCGCACGATACTTTGATTCTGACCGCTGCTGGGGACTGAAGGCCGATGCCAATCTGCGCGGCAACTGGTTCGATACGGGTGCCTGTCTGCTGGACGACGTGCTGCGGATGCGCCCAAGGCTGAAAGGCTTGCACGTAGATATTCGGCTCTTCGTCGAGCACTACGGCGGCGGTTCATGGCATCAGGGCGACTTGCAAAGGCAGTTGGCATGGTTGAAACAACACGAAACATTGTGGTCAACGCCGAAAGCGATAGAACCGCCATCATTCGACGAAGCGCAAGGAACACCAGCACCAGCAAAAGCCGCTGGTAAACCCAAAACCGCAAAACGCACGAATAGTAAAAGCAAGTAATAAAAATGAACATCTTTGGAAACATATTCAGACAGCAGCGCGAGGTAACGCCGGTTCCTGGCATTCCTGCGAGCACCGACCCAAAGCATCCAAGCAATCAGCAGAAGCAGGACGGTGGCGGCTCGTTCGATGAGCGCATCGTCTATGCCGGCAGTCCGCGAGTGGCGTTGACCGTTTCGGCTGTGTATCGTGCCGTGGAGCTGCGTGCCAAGACCATCGGACAGATGCAGATGCAGTACCAGATGCGCAACCGCGAGGGCGGCAACTTCGTGCTGAATATTCAGAAGCCGCGAGGCGGCAACGTGTCGTTTGGCACACGGTTGAACTATCTGTTGCAGGTGGAGCCCAATCCCATGATGTCGGCGCAGTCGATGTGGGAACAGGTGACGGTGAACCGCCTGATGCTGGGCAACGGCTTTATCTACATTGAGCGCAACGAGCTGGACGAGCCCGTGCACCTGTGGTTGGCAGAGTGCGGCGGTTATAACCTGGGCACCAACACCTACACCATCACCTACATGGGCGAGCGCGGACTGATAAAGAATCGCGTGGTGCCGATGAGCGACGTGCTCCATTTCCCGAACACTTACCGCGAGCGCAATGGTTTCTGGGGCATCTCGACATTGAAGTTTGCTATCGACACGCTGAGTCTGATCAAGACCGAAGGACAGTTGGCAATCGAAACGGCTGCGAAGGGCGGTCGCGTGAAGGGCTTTATCAGCGAACAGGCTCCGGCATCCGGCTATTCGCCAATATCGCAGGGCATGTTCGACCCCAAACAGATGCAAGACTATGCCAAGCAGGTGAACAAAGAAGTGTATCAGCAGGACATCGTGAGTCTGCGAGCACTCGACAAGTTCCAGAACCTCTCCATGAGTGCCCAAGATATGCAGATGATAGAAATTTTGGGCATTTCTCAGGACGACGTTAGTAGGTTTTTCGCCACCCCGCGCCCGCTGCTGATGATGGACACCAACAGCCACTACACCACCTACACCAACGCCACGATGGAGTATCTCTCGCGCACCATTGCACCCGACGGAGCCGAGATGGAGGCCGAATGCTTCCGCAAGTTCCTCTCGATCTACGACTACGGTCAGCACCGCTTCCACCTGTGCGAACAGCCACTGCTCCGCATGGATAAGGAGACGCAGGCAAAGATTGATCAGTATCATTTGCAGAATGGATGGACATTTAACGAGGTGCGTGCCGAGCACGATCTGCCTGCCGTCGAAGGTGGCGATGAGCCAATGGGTAGCGCGAACTTGATGACCCTCAAAGCACTCATGGCAAAGGCAGACGCTGCCACCCAGCTGAAGCCCGGCAAATACCCCGTGGGAGAACCGCCAAAGGAGGGAGAATAACCCGATTAGTAATCGGCATAGCAACCCGATTAGTAATCGACCTGGTAACCCGATTAGTATAAAGGTTTTAAACCGCAAAAATAACAGCCTATGAAACCAACAAACGAACGCGAGCAAATCGAGCGCGAAATCCAAGAACAAAACAAAAAGCGTGAGCAGCACATCCGACGTGCGGTAAACCCCAAACGCTAAAATGCACGATAAGTAGATAACCCTTAAAATAACAAAGAAATGAAACAAGTACGATTTATTCCAGTTGACACTTGCGGCCTGCAACTCAGGGAGCCGCAGGAAGGTCAGGAACAGAGCCGTGAGATACAAGGCCGTCCTATCGTGTTTGGTGTTCGCAGTAACAACTTGACACCTTGGTCATCGACTCGCGTGGTGTACGAGATTCTGGAGCCTGGCTGTATCAGCAGGGAACTGTTGCAGAAGTCAGACGTGATTCTGAACCTCAACCACAACAGCAGCGTGACTAACGTGTTGGGACGCTATCGCAACACAGAAAAAGACACCCTGAAGCTCGAATTGCGCGGTGATGGCATCGACTGCCGCTGCGACCTGCCAAACACCAACAATGCCAACGACACTCTCGAACTCATCAAGCGTGGCGACATCAACGGCATGAGCTTCGCATTTGAGGATGATTGGGAAGATACTGAGAATGGCGTAAGCTACGAGCGCACAAACGACGTAGAAGACGGCAAGGAAGTATGGCTCAGACACGTGAAGAAAATCACCGGTCTGTATGACGTGAGCATCGTGACCCATCCAGCTTATGAACAGACCACCGTCGGCACCCGCGAAGCTAACGAGGCTATTGACAAAGCCATCGAAGAGCAGCTGAAGCGCGAAAACCCACCTGCCGGTGGCGAAGGTACTGACGGTAATGGCGGTACAGAAGGCGGTGAAGGTGGCAACGGTGGCGAACAGCGCGAAGATGGCGGTGCTCCCGCAGGTGGCGAGGGCGGCAATGGTGGCGAAACACCGGAAGAGCGCGAAGCCCGCGAACAGGAAGAACGCGAAGAGCAAGAGCGCAAAGACAAGGAAGAGCGCGAAAAGAAAGAGCGTGAGGCCGTATCTGTAATGCGCATGCGTCAGAAGCGACTTGCTCTCTACACAGATAACGAAGATTTTTAGTTTTCCACTTTATTATTAACCCTTTAAACTGTTTAAAAAGTTATGACAAAAAAGGAAATCGCAGCAAAGGCTGCACGTAACCGCGAGATTCAGGCTCGCATGGGCGAAATCTATCTCCAGATGGAGAAAGAGAAGCGCGAAGAGTACACCGCTGAAGAGAAGCGCGAAATCGCTGAACTGACTCACGAACTGGATGAGAACCGCCGTGAGATTCTTCTCTCTAAGGACGAAGCAGCTATTGCTGAGCTCCGTGAAAACATCGACCGTAACAAGCAGTACCGCGAGTATCTGCAAGGTGTTCGCCAGAAGCGTGAGGACGCTACTACAACGCTGGCTCCAAAGTCACCTGCTGACGGTTCATCTATCACAGAGTCAGGTGCTATCGTTCTGAACATTCAGGACATCATCGACACCAAGGAGAACGGTCTTGGCCGTCCTGTTGGTCAGTCATTCGTAACTGGCGTAGAAGGCGATGAGCTCTACCCATACAGCATCAACGATGTTGAGATGGAAGAGGTAGGCGAAATCGAGGCTATCAACGACCAGGCTCTTGACTTCGACAACATCAAGGTAACAAGCCGTCGTACCTCTCTCTCTGTTGCAGTCAGCAACAAGGCTATTGACAACGCTGCTTTCGACCTCGTAGGCTTTGTGCTCTACAAGATCAACAAGGCATGGGCTATCTACTTCGCTAAGAAGAACTACAGCCACGCTAACTGGTCAGGCAACAAGGGTGCCTTCTCACAGGTTACTCCTGGTTCTCTCACTCTCGACAACACCATCGGTGCACAGATTGACGAGGCATTCGCAGGAATCGCAGAACTCGGCTTCGACGACGAGGGTTGCGTAATCATCAGCCCACGCATGGAGGCTAAGCTGAAGCATACCTTCGAGGGCAACGGCAACGCGGCTCACGCTATCATCGAGAACGGTCTGCTCTGTGGTCACCCATACGTGAGCACCAAGCACATCAACTACACGTTGAACGGCTCTGGTAAGTACGTGAAGGATGATGGCGAGTTCATCGGCATCGGCCTATTCCAATATCTTCCAATCCAGCAGCATGGCCTCGTTCGTCAGACAATAGACGCGACAAGTGCTCAGGTGGCTAAGGCTAACAAGACTGTCATCGTCTTCTCTACTGAAATCTCTATCACAGAGCTTTCAGGCAAGGTCAACGGTGGCGACGGCACACCACAGGCATTCGCACTGTTCAAGGTTACAGAGCCTGCATCTTCTAACGAGATAGGCGGTTAATTCTCTCTCACTCTCATAAAGGATAGTTCCTTGCCGGCGGGCACTCCGATGCAAAAGCAATAGGGCACGCGCCCGCCGGTTTTTCAAAAACCAACACGTAAATGAAAGAACTCGACGAAATACTATACGACGCACTGAAGGCCGATGCAGAGCTCATGGAGGCGGTAGGCAATCGCATTGTCTCTACATGCTTTGAAGTGAGTCCTGAAGAAAAGGATAATACCCCTATGCCTTGCATCATCGTCACCGATGATGGATGGCAGAACGCACCAGGCACCAAGGACAACGTATGGGAAGGAAGCGAGGACACCGTGACAGCGAGTGTAGAGGTAGATGCAGAATCACCACGGGAAGTTAAGCGAATTGTCAAGATGGTGAGACATGCAATAGCCGAATACATTGCAGGCATGGCAGAAAGGGACGAATACATTCCCTACCTTGACAGCGTACAAAGCACAGGCATAGGCTGGGATTGGATGAAGCCTTGCTATCATGAAACGGTAACATATACGTGTAAAATAGACAAGAACTATGAGTAAGAAGAATGATCCTGTAGAAAGTGCAGCTATCGAGAACGAAGGCGCACAAACTGCTGAAAACGTGAACAGCGGTTCTCCCGCTGTTAAAGACGAAAAGCCTTACGAAATTCTAACCGCCAACAGCCGTGAGGAATTGGATAAGGCAATAAGCGACCTGAAGGCGGAACAGCCAGAAGGCGTATCTCTCATCGCAGGTCCGATTGCGCAAGACGCATTCGGCAAGTATGTAACAAGAATAGATTTCATTAAAAAAGCATAAATCTATGGCAACACTTAAAGGTCAGAATGTGCGTCTGCTGCGATACAACGGCAGTGGCAAATACGAGGTATTTGCAAAGAGCACATCGTGTACTGTCACACTGACAGGTAATACGGAGGATGCCAGCCACAAGGATATTGTTGGTAATGCTGCTATGCCTACCATTGTGAGCAAGAGTTGGCAGATGCAGTTAGAATCTCTCAGCACTCTCGATATATATACTGTACTGTTTGCTATGCTTAACGGGACGCAGATAGAAGTCTATTATGACGAGGTGAGCACAGCAAACAACCAAACGCCAACGGGCAACGCCCTCGCGCGGGCTGGTGCTGCATATATCTCAGATGCTACCTTCAATTTTAACGACCGAGAAAATGCCGTTAAAAGCATCACTCTGTCAGGAACTGGCGCACTCCGCAAGGAAACAGCACCACAGATTGTAGAGGTTGAACCTACGATGGCATTAACTAAGGGTCAGTTTGTTCGTTTGTTCCTTGGCAGCGACAACACTGCAACTCCAAGTGCTGTGTTGGCATTCGCTAAGCAACTGGCATTCCATGTCAGCGTTAGCCTGGAAAACAACACAACGAAGGATACTGATGGAGGTGACTGGATTAGCCAAGAACCTGTTGGCCTGTCTTACGACATCTCAACAAATGCCCTTATTCGCAGCAACGACAGCATCACTTCACAAGTGAGCGGGCAAACCTTCGCCAACGTTGAAGACATCTATGAGGCGAGTGCGCCGGTGAAGTTTGAAATCGCAAATGTCAGCGGTGCGAACCAGCGCACAAAAGGCTCGGTGCTCATTGCAGGCTCAGTGGTTATTACATCGCTCGTCTTGAATGCACCAAACCGACAGGTGGCAACGTATGACTGCCAAATGCAAGGCTACGGAGATTATGTAGTCAATCATAATTAAACAATTCTCACTCTCTCTAACTCCGCCGCTCGTCAATGCAATCGCACAGGCGGGCGGCTTTTACTAACTTAATAAAAACAAGGAACTATGATAAAAGAGACAATTAAAATCGCAGGCATAGATGTAACACTCGGTTATTGCTTTGCGACAGAAATTAACTACCGCAACCTCGCTGATGAAGAGATAGCCAATTATTTCAAGGAGGCATTCGCCTGCATTCAAGAGAACAAAGACCCTGATACCGATAAGAGCATAAGGCTCGTGCTTGCATCGGTAATATCTTATTATGACAGCCAGAGCACAGGTGAGGCAACATATCCCATCAATGAACGCACACTCATCTACGACACTGCACCTGATGAACTCATGAAGGCTGTCATCACCATTGTCAACCTCCGCAACAAATTCTATAAGATACCCGTAGGAGAGCCAGCAGACAAAGAGCCAAAGCCAGGGAGAAAGAAAGGAAAAAACTAAAAACCGCCAGCGATATATATGAGCTGCTCGTTGGCGAGATAGGCATAGCTCATAATACTTTCCTATACGACCTGCAATTCTGGCACGTGAGGCGCATCATTCGCGGTTATCGACGCAGAGACACCTTAAAACATCAACTCCTTGCGGAAGTGGTATATGCCAGCATCCACGTAATGCGTGACGCAAAAGGCAAGACAGTGCAAGACATGTTTCCAATGCTATTTAATGACGACGATGACGACGAAGACGAAGAGCCAGACCTGTCACAATACACAGACGAATATATAGCAGAGTGCCAAGATATGATGAAGGACTATAAGTTTGGGTAATAAAGAACCGCAACCATAAAGGCTGCGGTTTTATTATTGTCATCGTGACCGTTATCGGTCACGATCCCATCATCACCACGTTCCCTCATAGTAAGTGTCCCAATCCGAATTGAGCGATAGCGTCATAGTTCCACCACTCCCAAACAACGGGCCTGAATAGTCACTCATTCGATTAGACTTGAACGGAGCAGCCGAAAGGGTGGCTGTACCCAGCACGGTATTGTCTTCCTTCTCACTGCTTATGGTTACGTCCGTAGTCCACTCAGCAGAAGGAGAAAAGCCGAACAGCGACACCTGCACGCCAGTCTTACCACGCTGTGATTCAGGAATAGCCACGGATGTCACAGGGTCAGTTTGTGCCCCGCATGGAACGCCCGTCTTATAATTCAGACCATAATACCACGTATGAGGTGAAACCTTGACAACGGCAGCATCAGCAGGTAGAAAGTCCGTGAAAGTCAGGCGCAACTTTGTAGCCACGCGGTCAAGAGTCACAGCGCGATTGCCATTGCTGGTGCTAACCACATCCACCTCATAATCCTTATAGAACGTATCAAGAACACGCGCAAAGGTAATAGTGCCCGCATCCGTATCAAGAGTCGCACCAGTACCGCGTGAAGCAATAAAATACACATGATGCTCACCATACGCCAACTGCATCACAGGCTTTCCGAAGTCAGCAACCGTATTGTCAGCTTGGTGTATCTGCTGCACAAGCACATCACCCATGTAATCAAGCACCCAAACATCGGTGAGGTCTTTACCATCAGCGGAAAGATAACCACGAGTCACAGCCTTCCACTCATTCGTAAAATCACCCTTCATAGTGAAGGTGAACTTCTTAGTCTTCACACCGTCACCGCCATTGTCGCCGTTCTCGGCGGCAATCTCATCGCCAACAATGTCACTAACATCAACCTTCTCACAACTTGTCAACGCGGCAACCATCGCCGCAATAATCAAAATCTTTTTCATATAGTTTTGTTTAAAGTTATACAGTTCCGCACGGTTTTCCCGTGTGGTATTTATTTCAATTTCTCCGCTATCATATTAAAATCTGCCTGCACATCCTTCGCCAGAACCTTTGCATATTTCATTGTCTGCCTGATATTTTTATGTCCGAGCATGCGCATCACGTTCTGCACCTTCACATCATTGCTCAGCATATAGGTGGCAAAGGTATGTCGCGCAAGGTGCGAGTGCAAGCGTTCCATGCCTAATACTTTCCCGATAGTCTTCAGCGAATAATTGTAAGTATCTATATTTATCTTTGGCACTTGCCAATTATTCCGCTCCAATACATCAATAACTGGAGGTAACAACACAGACACATAAGGAACTCCCGTCTTAATACGCTGTCCCGTATGTACCCATTGGTCATCAATCTTCTTATACTGGCTAAAGTCAAACGCCTGTGTATCAGAATAGGAGAGCCCCGTGAACATCTGAAAAACAAACAAATCACGAGCTGCCGCGATATTCGTCCCAGGTAGAGGGTGGAGGTCAAGAATCACCTGCATATCTTTCTCAGTCATATATTCTATATTATCATAGTTAGGCTTCCCGAATTTACCCTTCAATCTGGAATAAGGGCTCAGACCTATGATGCCAAAGTCCACAGCCCTGTTCAACATAAACTTCAAATACTTGTGATAGTTATATACAGCACCCTCACCGATTGTGACAGGTGCTTTGCCGTTGGTTTGCTTGGCATTCACGTTTTTCAGACTTCGCAGCCACGCGTCCCACTCATAGATAGCTTCAACGGATAAGTCACTCCATGCTCGCATTTTATCATATTGTTTCAATCTATTAAGCAGCAGCTCATAATGATGACGAGTTCCCTCAGAGACATTTAGCATAGGTATCTGCTGAGCAATCCATTCCAGCATTCTATTTTGTTTTCCGTCAACCTTTGTGCCGGCAAAGATATATTCTTTTATTACATTAAAGTCGAGCGGCTCACGCTTCTCAATGAACTCATTTATTTTTTCATTCACCCTGGCCACGATAATACGCAGCCTATTATTCAGAGCATCAGCATCAGGCCGTCCCACAATCGCACCAGCCCAATGCTTCGCGCGTATGCGCATACCCGTGTTTATATAATATGATTTTCTATTATATGTAATGCGGACCTCCAGCGTTCCATCCTTGCCGCCTTCAGCCTGTCTTTTTCTGTCATATATTATTGCCGTCGTAAACATATTTCTCGTTTAGTTATTTTTAACAATTTAAAAGGTCAAAATACCCATTTGGTAAAACATTTTTTCTTGTTGGTAAAACAATGGTAAAACATTTTTAAGAAAAATCCGTAAAAATCCCTTTAAATCCGTTTTACCACCATTTTTCTCAACCCCTCTCAATCCCCAATAAAATAAGGGGCTGCCCCTGTTCCTGAAGCAATACCCCTTATTTATTCGGTGATCCCGCGGGGATTGACGGGAAATGGTGGGGTTATTAGTGTTTATGGGAGGTTTAAGAGGGTGGTGCTTATGGGTGGTAAAACATTTTTGCACTTTAATCACTGTTTGTTGGTTCTTTTGATTGCTATCTGGGCGGTGAAGTAGGTGCGGGTGCGGCCTGTTTCGTCGTCGATATCTTCACCTTCGTCGATGTGGACGCGGCAGTTGGAGTGGGGTAGGTGGCCATCAAGGAATTGACGAACGTCGTCTGTTTCGTCAGCTGGGATGTAGCCCAGGAGTTTTTTACTCTCCCGATGTATTACTTTGATGGCATTCTCGTCGTATTCATTTTTAGGGTCTGCTACAAGGGTAGCGGGGAAGGTTATGCCAGCATATTGTCTGGCAGCTGCTTTATGGTAGTT
>JAEIGA010012658.1_pt1 | contig 12813 bp, 12 predicted proteins | sample 9270691 | NCBI WGS metagenome assembly JAEIGA01 (sample SAMN17057246, study PRJNA624740) | gut metagenome | biome: biome; isolation source: fecal sample | host: Bos grunniens | place: China: Xizang | collected 2019 | reverse complement strand
CTTCATCTTCCGACTTGGTTTCCGGTCGGGATTTTCACATACAAAAACTACAAAATGTGAACTCGCTTCGCTCAAACAACACATTTTGCTTAACGTTTTTGCACATAAAAATCTATTTCCGACCTCCACCAAATGTCGTCAGATTGAATCGCCTCACCGCCTCACCGCATCACCATCTATTCGGGCACTTCGACAAGCTCAGTGACCGAATAAGATCGATTCACCGATTAGTCGATTAGTCAATCAAATAACCGAATCACCAAAAATTATTATCTTTGCGCCATGATACTAAAAGTAGTGTTGCGCATAGTAGGAACCATCTCGTTGCTATTGGGCTTGATAGGCATTGTTTTGCCTGTTCTGCCTACCACGCCATTTTTGCTGCTTACGGCCTATTGTTACTTTAAAAGTGCACCCAATTGGCATAAGCGTTTGTTGGCCAGTAAGCATTTAGGACCGTACATCAAAAACTTTCAAGAAAACCGATGCATCCCGGTGCGTATCAAGGTGTACGCCATTAGCATGTTGTGGCTAACCATTGGAACTTCTGCTATCTTTTTTGTACATTTGTGGTGGGTTCGCATATTGCTTGTTGTTATTGCCATTGGCGTGACCTGGCACATCTTATCGTACCCTAGTAATCGCCTAAACGACTAAAATTTCGAGTAGCGAGCGCAGAGGCAAGTTTACTTGACTATGCCGAGTCACGAGACGTACTGATGACCGAAGGGAATAAATTTCATGAAATGCGAAGCATTGAATAAACACCGACTCACCGCATCACCGACGTACTGATGAGTACGGAGTACGAATAATCACCAACAATTAATATGTCTAAAACAAAATTCTATACCGTATGGAATGGCAAAACCCCAGGAGTTTATGCTACTTGGAAAGAATGCGAAGAGCAAGTAAAAGGGGTAGAGGGTGCCAAGTATAAATCGTTCGATACGCGCGAGGAGGCAGAGAAAGCCTTGCAAGGCAATTATTGGCAATTTGTAAAACCCAAATCGGAAAAATCAACTGCGCCTACGCAAAATGCTCACATCATAGCCGATAGTTTGGCGGTTGATGCTGCGTGCAGTGGTAATCCAGGCGATATGGAGTACCGTGGCGTATATGTCAAAACCGGTCAGCAGATTTTTATTCAAGGCGTCTACAAAGAAGCAACCAACAACATCGGCGAATTCTTAGCCATTGTGCATGGCTTGGCCTTGCTTAAAAAGCAAGGCAGCAACATGCCTATTTATTCCGATAGTGTTACTGCCCAATCGTGGGTAAGAGCCAAAAAGTGCAAAACCAAGTTAGAAAGAACCGCCCAAAATGCGCTGGTGTTTGAACGCATCGAGGCGGCAGAACGTTGGTTGCAAAACAATACCTACGCCAATCCTATTCTAAAATGGGATACCCCCAACTGGGGCGAAATTCCTGCCGACTTTGGCAGAAAATAATCCACTACAATTGTTTAAAATCCCAGGTACATAGTTTGGGGGTAACCGTCATTTGACCGTATGCGCCATTTTTAAGGGATGCTGTGGTGTAATAGGGAACCCCTACGTAAGTGGTTTCGTTTTGTACGTGTGCGTGTCCGCTAAATACAGCGGTAACGTGGTGGTCGGCAAACAGGCGGAACAGCAATTGTTGTTCGTCTGGCATATAGGTGCCATTGGTAGCATGTAGGTGGCTAAAATTGGTATGGGTAACAACAAAGCAGTAGCGGTATTTGCCACGTTCTTGCGAAAGTTGCTCTTTTAACCATGCCAATTGCTTGCTACCCAAGGTGGCAGACCCCGATTCCAGTACCAAAATAAGGTCGCTAGCAGATGGGGTGTTGATAGAAATGGCATAGGTAGAACTGCCAAAGTAGCGGTTATAAATGTCCCATCCAAAGTACAAGTCGTGGTTTCCTGCTGCATAATATGAGGGTAGGATGCCTTGTGCATGCAACAAATCACTGGCTATTTTGGCCTCTGTTTCCTGACCCTGGAAAAGGTCGCCGTTATAGAGAATAAAGTGTGCGTCTTTGTGAAGACTGGGTTGCAAAAATTGGGTAATATACGGATTCTCTTCTTGGTCAATGTGTAGGTCGCTGCAAACTACAAAAGAGTATTCCTCGGGAACCAATTGCGATAGGGCACCGTGTGCAGCATTGTAATCCATAGATCCTTCAAAACGTGCTTCTACGTCGCAACTGGTATAAAACAGGTTGCCTAGGTTTACATCTTCACAACTGCTCAACAAGCCAATGGATAGAAAGGTTATTATGTAGGTAAAATAGCGTTGCATGTGGTTGTGTATTTATGGGTTATTTGTTGTTAAAGTTCCAAACAATGGCCAATCGTACCTTCCAATCGTAAAAATTGTAAAGGAGATTGCCCAATCCACCTGGTTGGTATTGCCCTTCTATTTGGTAGGTTACGTTTTTAGGATAAGAATAGCTGGCACCTAAAAATACAATGGGCTCCAATTGGTGATCAATGCTGAGTACATCGTAGTTGCGAGCACCCACGGTTAAGTTGTAACCATTGTTTTTGGGCCATACGTAGGCTTGTAGGCGGTACAAGAAGCGTTGGAAATCCACTTCGCCATTCTTGTCGATTGACGAGTATTGGTAATGAATAACGTATCCCAATTCCACTTCAACATGTGGGTGGCAATAGGCAGCCGATACGCTCCAATCATGTTGGTGCATTTGTGTCATGCGGTATGGGGTGTATAGGTACCTGCCGGTAAGGCGAAGTGGAAATTTTGGAAGCTGAAATAAGTAGTCGGTTTGTAAATCGACAGCATCAAACGTTAGTTTGTTTTCGGGTGCGGTGGTAATGCCTGCGCCGATGGCAAAATTGATATCGTTAACGGCATATTGTGCGCGCAATGCTATTTGAGCGTATGTTTGGCTGGTAGGATTGTTTCCTACGCTAACGTATGTAGCAAGGCTGGTTTGTGCGTACGAGTATCCTGCACCAACCATGAATAGCATGATAATAAGGAGTTTTTTCATAAAACTTCTATGTATTGAATAATATTCTCTTCGTCTGTGGGGTGAAACCACGTTATTTCGGTGTCGCGCTTAAACCAGGTGAGTTGTCGCTTGGCATAATGGCGCGAGTTTTGTTGAATCAGTTCAATCACCCTTTCTTCGCTTTCGGTTTTGCCGTCCCAAAAATCGAACCATTCTTTAAACCCTACCGTATTGAGCGAATTGTTGTTTTTGTACGGATAGACACGTTGGGCTTCTTCTTTTAACCCATCGGCCATCATTTGCTCTACGCGTAAGTTAATGCGCTCATACAATTCTTCGCGAGGACGATTGAGTCCAATTTTTATAATTTGAAAGGGTCTTTCTTTTTTGCTGTGCGTTAGCAAAGTAGAATAGGGCTTGCCAATTTCAAGGCATACCTCTACGGCGTGCATAACGCGGCGATAGTTGCACAGGTCAACTTTTTGGTAATGCGTTGGGTCTAACTCTTTGAGTAGAGTTTGCAAAGCAACCAATCCTTGGTTCTGGTAGATGTCTTGTACTTGTTTGCGTACAGCATCGCTTACCGTAGGAATATCGTCCATGCCGTTGCATACGGCATCAATGTACATCATCGATCCGCCTGTTAGTACAGCATAATTGGCTGTTTGGTAAAGTTGCTCCAATGTTTGCAAGGCATCCAGTTCGTATTGTCCGGCGCTGTAATCTTGTTCCAGGGTGTGCGTCCCAATAAAATAATGCGGAACCTGTGCCAATTGCTCTGGGGTAGGGGCGGCGGTGCCAATCTCAATGCCTTTGTACAGTTGCCTTGAATCGGCCGATACTATAGAAGCACCAAAGCGTTGAGCCAACCGAATGCTTAAATCGGTTTTCCCAACGCCTGTAGGTCCTAATAGTACAATTAGTTTTTTCATGACAATGAAAAATCATCGTCAAAACTCATATCGCTAAAACTTTCGTTGTCCAACTCATCCATGTCAAACCCTTCGTCGCCATAAAAGTTTTCGTCAAACAACTCGGTATCTTTTTTAACGGTTGTAGTTAATGACTCGATGTCTTCTAATTTATATTGTTCGGGAGCCATACCCAACGATGCCGAACAAACAGCCGCATCTAGGCTTTGACCAGGAACGCTTTCTTTTAGTTCCATAAAGAAGGCTCTGTCCGAGATGTAATCAAATACATACAATACTTTTTGGCGTTCCTCTGTAATTAGGTCTTCCAAACGGGTATCTTCCATTACGTAGTTGTCGGTGTCGGCACTCGTGTCCATCTCTACCAAGGTAACTTCTTGTTCTTTTTCCCAATCTTCGTTGCAGATAAAGAAAGAAGTCATGGCGTCTTTGTCGTAATTAACGGCGTCCAAAATGGCATTGTGAAGATCTAGGAAGCTGGCTTCCGAGTCAATCGAGATTTCTCTCATGAATTCATCTTCTTCGTCCGATATAAGAATAAATTTGTATACCATAAAACAAATTATAGTGCGTTAAGTTTTTGTTCTAGTTCTTCGATGCTGTGACGGAAATGTTTGTCGGTATCGATCAAATCGCTAACGGTTTTGCAAGCGTGTAAAACGGTAGCATGGTTGCGTTTGCCAATGGTGGTGCCAATGGTGGTAAGGGTTTCTTCGGTCAACTTGCTAGCAAAGTACATGGCAATTTGGCGCGCTTGTACAATTTCGCGTTTGCGCGATGACGATTGCATTTGATCGGAGGTAACCCCAAAGTATTGGCAAACTGTATCCAAAATAGATTGAATGTTTTGTTTTTCTTCCGATTCGCCTACTAGGTTACTTACTACTTTTTTAGCCAAATCCAAGTTGATGGTGCGTTGGTTAATGGTAGATTGCGCAATCAGCGATATAATGGTGCCTTCTAGGTTACGTACATTGTCGGTTACGTGTTCGGCAATGTAGTTGATGATGTTTTCGGGCAATTTCAAACCGTCTTTTTCGGCTTTTTGTTGCAAGATGGCTTTGCGAGTCGCAAAGTCGGGCGATTCTAATTCGGCCGATAAACCCCATTTAAAGCGGTTCAATAAACGTTCTTCCAAACCTTCTAGTTCTGCAGGTTTTTTATCGCAGGTTAGAATCAATTGCTTGCCCGATTGGTGCAAGTGGTTGAAAATATGGAAGAAGGTATTTTGGGTGCTGGTTTTCTTTCCTTCGCCAAATTCTTGAATGTCGTCAATGATGAGAACGTCTACGGTTTGGTAGAAATTCAAGAAATCGTTGGTTTGACCATTTCTGCTTGCTTCGGTGTATTGCAATTGGAATAGGTTGGCCGAAACGTAAAGAATGCGTTTTTGTGGGTGCAACTCTTTTGTTTTAAGACCAATGGCATTGGCCAAGTGGGTTTTACCTACGCCCGATTTTCCGTAAATGAACAAGGGGTTGAAAATGGTTTTGCCAGGTTGGCTAGCAATGTTGATACCAGCAGTGCGGGTTAGTTTATTGCATTCGCCTTCTACAAAGTTGTTGAAGGTTAGTTTGTAGTTCAAGTTGGATTCAAACTCCGATGTTTGCGCTTTTTTGCGCTCAATGTGTTTGTCCGATCCTACAATATCAGTAGTACCGCCACGTTTAATGGCTTGGTCTACTACTACACGGTACATTAGTTTGGTATGTCTGCCACAAATACGACTTAGGGTAGTGCTCAACAAACCTGCATATTGTTCGTCGATGTAATCATAATAGAATAGACTGGGTACCATGATGGTAAGCACATCATTTTGATAGCTGATGGGCTCAATGGGACTAAACCAGGTGTCGAAGGCATCGATATCAACATTGTCCTTGATAACGGCCAAACAGTCATTCCATAATTGTGTTAATTTTTCGTTCATTTTAATGAGTACTTTTTCTAAGGTTTCGTTTTGTGTCCATGCAAAAGTCTATATTATTTTGTGAAAAAAAAAATGACTAAAAGTTTGGAATTCTAAAAAAAAATGTAACTATTTGATAAATAACATCTTGTTGTAATGCACAGAAAATCAGATATTTACAAAAGCGTAAATATTAAAATGATTGAATTTCAAACATTTAAAGTTTGCGGTAAAAATCCCGCAATTTTTGCGAAAAAATAAGAACCTACTGAAAATGAGTAGGTTCTTATATGTTTGTTAAAATATGTTAAAAATGTTATTTTATTTTTTTTCCTCTTTTTTCTCTTTGCTACCAAAAACAGAGAAATGTACGTAACGTTTTGGGTTCTCTTTAAGGTCAATTAATAGTGCATTGGCGCTTTGAACCGTAGAGTCTAGGTTTTGATACAATTCTTTGTCGTTTAGCAAGGCTCCCAAGGTGTTGTTATTGCTTTTAATTTGGTTGCTTACCATCTCTAGATTAGCAATAACAGTCTCGATGCTATGCAAGGTACTGTCCCATTGAACAGCATTGATTTCGTTACTTACGTTCGAGAAATTTGCAGCAATGTTTTTAATGTCTTTGATTGCTACTTGAATGTCGTTTGCCATCATGGAATCCAAGCGTGCAGATGCGTTTTGCAAGTTGTTGGTTGCATTGGCGGTGTTTGCCATGATTTCTTGAATTCTTTGACCTTGCACAATCTCTTTTACAGCAGTAAGCGTAGAGTCTAGTTCGGGCATCATGGCTTCGATAGGTTCTAAAAGAGCGGTCGATACTGCGTCCATTAAACCTCCTTGGATGCTGGTTTTCAATGTATCGCCAGGTTGCATTAGCTCTTTGCTTTTGCCTAGTTTCAATTGAATGGCTTTATCACCCATCAAACCGGTATCGTAAACCTCTGCAATGGTACCTTGGGGTACTACTAGGTTTTCGTCAACGGTAATTTGTAGGGTAATAGGAGCTTCTTTTGTGTAATCAAAAATAATTTCACTTACATGACCTACTTGGTATCCGTTAATCATAACGGGTGTAGTGGGAACGATGCCATCTACTCTATCGTATTGAGCATAAAAGTAGGTGGTAGGTTGGAATATGTTGATTCCCTTTAGGTAGTTTAAGCCAAAATAGAGCATTCCAATGGCTATAACAACTACGACACCAATTTTGATTTCGCGAGATAGCTTAAAATTTTTCATATAATTTCTGTTTAGGATTTACAAATTTAATCTAGGTATATGCGTTTGCCTTGTTGATACGTTACAATAAAGGCATCTGGAAAATGTTTCTTTATGTTGTTTCTTTGTAATTCAATGTCTTCTTTGCTATTGGCAGGTCCTACCATGTATTTGTAAATGTTGTTTTCATGAATGACATTGCCAATGGTTAGTCCTTTAAATACAGGGTCTGTTAATTTATAATTGTTTTTGGAAACCAAAATTTGCCAATAATATTCGATTGTTGATTCGTTGGGTTGTTTAGTCGATTCATCAATTTCTGACTTTTGACTTTCTATCTTATTCGTATCAGCATCGCCAAAACTGGGCCCTTCGACAAGCTCAGGGACCGTTTTGTTCTCTGCACTCGGCTTGCTTTGACTTTCGACTTTCGACTTTTGACTTTCGACTATATTCGCATCATCTTCCGCCTTGCCATTGCGCTTGTCAATATCGTGTTTGTAGTCGGCAAAACCTTGATAAATAGCTTTGCAAACTTTTGTTTGATTGCTACTATTGTTTAAGAACTTTTCTTCTTCTTTGTTGGATATGAACCCTAGTTCTATCAGAATAGAAGGCATGGTGGTGGCACGAAGTACCAAGAATCCCGCTTGTCTTACCCCACGGTTGTTGCGTTTAGCTGCGTTAATCATGTTGCTTTGAATAAGATCGGCACAATGGATGCTTCTGTCCATGTACTGGTCTTTCATAAATTCGAACATGATGTAGGAATCGGTAGAATTGGGATCAAACCCTTCGTATTTTTTTTCGTAATTATCTTCTAATAAAATTACCGAGTTTTCTAACATAGCTGCTTCCATGTTCTCTTTGCTTTTAGAAGCACCTAAGGTAAAGGTTTCCATGCCATGGGCCGATTTGTTTTTGCTAGAATTGGTGTGAATGGAAATAAATAAATCTGCTTTGGCGCGATTGGCAATGCGGGCACGTTCGTTTAAGTTAACAAAAACGTCTTTGTTACGGGTGTAGATAACTTTTACATCGGGGTGATTCTTTTTAATCAAATCGCCCACTTCTAATGCGTATTTTAGGTTGATATTTTTTTCTTTCGAAAATGCGCCTACAGCTCCAGCGTCGTGACCACCATGACCTGCGTCTATTACAACTGTGAAGGCATTTGCGTTGAGTATGCAACTCAACATGAAAAGTATAAGAAGAAATTGTTTCTGCATAGTTGTTATATCAATGTTACAAAAGTAGTTATTTTTTTGATAAACAAAACTTAAAAAGGTTTATTCTTTTTTATCTATGCGCTAATTTATGTAACTTTGCGCTTTCTGGTTTAACCGATTGAAACGTTTTCTTAACATACTTGTTTTATTCCTGCTGCTTGTATCTTGTATGGCAGTGTGGTCAAAAGAAACTTCAACAGAGTTTACTTCCGATATTGTTTATACTGCCCGCGATTCGATTGTGATGGAAGGTATGAACATTGCTTTGTTGTACGGTGATGCGCAGGTTACTTACGAAGGGATGGAACTAAAAGCCGAATTTATTCGTGTCAACCTGGATAGCAGTACCGTATATGCTACTGGAGTGGATGATGGTACGGGAAATCTAAAAGGAACACCTGTTTTCAAAGAGGGTAGAGAAACCATCGAGTCCAAGGCGCTAAACTACAACATGAAAAGCAAAAAGGGTTTTATCTATGGAACGGTTACGCAACAGGGCGAAGGGTATATTACCAGTCAAAAAACCAAAAAAGTAGGAGAAGACGTGTACTGCTTGCAACACGGCAGGTATACCACTTGTAATCACCATGAGCACCCTCACTTTTATTTGGCACTTACCAAGGCAAAGATGAAACAAGGACGCTACATTGTTAGTGGGCCTGCTTACATGGTGGTAGAAGATATTCCCATCCCGCTTGCCATTCCCTTTGGTTATTTTCCCATTAACACGCAATATTCATCGGGTATTTTGTTCCCAACCTTGGGCGAGGAGCAATCTAGGGGCTTTTATGCCAAAGGGTTGGGTTACTATTTTGCCATTAACGATTACATCGACCTAGCCGCTACGGCCGATATTTACTCCAAAGGTTCGTGGTCGTTGTCGTTGGCGTCATCGTATAAATGGCGTTACCGTTTTGGTGGTTCGTTCAATTTTAGTTACGTATCGAATGTATATGGCACACCCAATACGCCCGATTATAGAAAATCGAACGATTTTCGCTTTGTATGGTCGCATACGCAAGATAGAAAAATGACACCCAATACCTCTTTCTCGGCCAGCGTCAATTTTTCTACCTCTAGTTATGAGCAAAACAATGTGGATAGTTACTACAATCCCAACGAACTATCGCAAAATACCAAAAGTTCAACCATTACGCTAACGCAAAAGTTTGGCGAAAGTCCATTTACACTATCGGCCAGTATGTACGTAACGCAACGTACCTCCGACTCAACCATCAACTTGCAATTGCCATCGCTCAACTTAACCATGAGCAGGCAATATCCGTTTAAGCGTAAAAAACGATTGGGTAAGGAAAAATGGTACGAAAAAATCTCTATGTCGTACACCATGAACCTTACCAATAGCGTAACAGCCAAAGAAAGTGAGTTTTTGCAAACCGACTATTTGCGCGATTGGAGATATGGTGTCAAACATACCTTGCCTATTTCGGCATCGTTTACCTTGTTCAAGTACCTGAACATGAACATGTCGTTAAACAATAGCCTGAAATGGTACTTTAAAAAAGTCGAACAAAAATGGGAAGGCGATGCCTCGGGGGCGGTTGTGCGCGATACTACCTTTGGCTTTTACAACATCTACGATGGCAATTTGTCGCTTAGCATGCAAACCCAATTGTTTGGTTTTTATACGCTCAAAAGCAAATCGGGAAAAAAAATGCCCGTATTTAGGCACAAGTTAGTCCCTTCGGTGGGTCTTTCTTTCTCGCCCGATTTCGGTGCTCCTGGTTGGGGATATTGGGGATCGTATGAACGCCCCAATGCGGATGGAACTACCGAAACCATCTACTACGACCAATTTGCTGGGGGTGTATACGGTGGCTCGCCAGGTAGGGGGGCATCGGGTAATATCAATATGTCGATAGCCAATAACGTCGAAATGAAGTATTGGAGCAAGCGGGATACTACGGGGCAGGCCAAAAAGGTAACCATCATCGATAACTTAAGCATAAGTACATCGTACAACATGTTTGCCGATTCGCTGAATTGGTCTGATATTAATACCAACCTGCGGTTTAAGGTGCTGGATAAGTTCTCGCTGAATCTGGATATGGTATTTGACCCTTATACCTATCAGTTAGACGGCAATGGCAATCCCCGAAAGGTAAATGTGTCGCAAGCCAGCAAGAATCATGTATTGGGTCGTATAAAAAGTGCTTCTACCTCGTTCGGATATACCTTTAATAATGCTACTTTCCGTAAAAAGAACAAAAAGGTACAAGAAACGCAACCTGTAGAGCAAGAAGAACCTAAATCGGAATTGGAACAAATCTTAGAAGCGAACGATCCGCTTACCAAAGCTGGAATGCGTACCGAAAAAGAGAAGGAAGAACGCAAAAAGGCAGATGCCGCCTATGCTGAATTTAAGGTACCTTGGAGTTTAACCTTTAACTATAGTGTTCGATATGGTTACTCTACCTTTAATAAAGAAATCATGGAGTACGACCGCAAATTGACGCACAACTTAAGCCTTTCGGGACGCATCAATTTGACCCCAACATGGTCGGTAACCATGTCCACTTATTACGATATTACCAACAATAAATGGAATTATTTGAATTGTACCATATCAAAAGATTTGCATTGTTGGCAAATGTCTGCTAGCTTTGTACCCATTGGTAGGCATACTACCTATAATTTCTTGATTAGCGTAAAATCATCCTTGCTAAAAGACTTGAAATACGAAATGGAAAGTGATAGCGGTAGCCGTGTAAACTGGTATTAACAACCGTCGCGTGTCACTTGTCACTTGACGACTCAACGACTCAACAACTAAAGTTGCGATTAAGCGAGAGCAGAACAAATTTATTTGTTATGCAGAGCGTGAGCAACTTCATGAAATGCGAAGCATTGAATAAACGATAAAAAAATGGAACTAAAAAATTATTACGTAGCCCTTACTTACGATTTGAAAGTAGGCGAAGAAGATGAACTAATGGAAAGCACCACTCCCGAACAACCTTTTACTTTTTACAGCGGTTTGGGCATGGTGTTAGAAGATTTTGAAAAAGCCATCATGGCTTGCGAGGTGAACGGTGAATTTGATTTTACCATTCCTGCAGAACGTGCTTATGGCGAATACGACGACGAAAGCGTTATCGATTTGCCTAAAAACATTTTTGAAATTGACGGAAAAATTGACGAAAACATTTTGTTCGAAGGCAATATTGTACCTTTGCAAGACAACGAAGGCAACCGCATCAATGCATCGGTTGTAAGCGTAGGTACCGATACCGTTACCGTCGATTTGAACCATCCTTTGGCAGGCGAAAACTTGCACTTTGTAGGTAAAGTGTTGGTAAAACGCGAAGCCAGCTTAGAAGAAATTCAAAAATCGATGCAACCTTCTTGTGGTGGTTGTAGCGGTAGCTGCGGTGGTGGTTGCTCTTGCGACAGCGATTGCTCTTGCGGCGGATGTGAATAGACTTTATTCGCTTCGCTCATGAAGTCAGGCTTCGGTTCGGCATAATCAAGCACCCTTCGATAGGCTCAGGGACCGAGCTTGCTTCTGCGCTCACATCGCACTGACTTTTGACGTTTGACTTTTGACTTTAGACCTTCGTTTTTATGAATACTTTTGGAACACTTTTTCGCCTAACTTGTTTTGGTGAATCGCATGGAGTAGCATTGGGCGGCGTTATTGACGGTTGCCCTGCTGGTGTGGTGATAGACGAGGCTTTTGTACAAGCCCAATTGGATCGTCGTCGCCCAGGACAATCTGCGCTTACAACATCGCGCAACGAGGCCGATAAAGTGCAGTTCCTATCGGGTATTTTTGAAAGAAAAACCACGGGAACTCCCATTGGTTTTGTTATTTACAATACCAATCAACACAGCGGCGATTACAGCCAAATTGGTCAGGTATTTCGTCCATCGCATGCCGATTACACTTATACCGAAAAGTACGGCTTTCGCGATTACCGAGGTGGTGGACGCAGTTCGGCGCGCGAAACCGCTTGCCGCGTAGTGGCAGGTGCTGTGGCGCAACTGATGTTGAAACAAGCGGGTTTATCAATCGATATTCAAGCCTCTATTACCGAAGCAGGTGGTAGCACCGATGTAGAAAAAGCTATTCTTGAAGCCAAAGCGGCAGGCGATACCATTGGAGGTATCATTGCTTGTTCGGTAACAGGTGTTCCTGCTGGTTGGGGCGAACCCGTTTTCGATAAATTACATGCCAAATTAGGGGCAGCAATGCTATCCATCAATGCTGTAAAAGGTTTTGATTATGGTTTGGGCTTTGGGGTAGCAGACAAACGAGGCTCTGAGGTAAACGATGTGTTTGAAACCGATAGCAACGGACAGGTAGTAACCCGTACCAACTATTCTGGCGGTATTCAAGGAGGTATTTCCAATGGAATGCCCATTACCTTTAGGCTAGCCTTTAAGCCCGTGCCAACCTTGATGCAGCCTCAAGAAACCATCGATAAGGAGGGTAATGCCGTTACCTTGCAACCCAAAGGACGTCACGATGCTTGTGTATTGCCCCGTGCAGTACCCATTGTAGAAGCCATGACGGCATTGGTGTTGGCAGATGCTTATTTG
>JAEIGA010012657.1_pt1 | contig 12814 bp, 6 predicted proteins | sample 9270691 | NCBI WGS metagenome assembly JAEIGA01 (sample SAMN17057246, study PRJNA624740) | gut metagenome | biome: biome; isolation source: fecal sample | host: Bos grunniens | place: China: Xizang | collected 2019 | reverse complement strand
ATTATCCGTTCTCTCCTTAACTGGTGTTTTGACGTTGTGGTCTGTATTCTCTTTTTGTGATTTGCGAACAACTTTTCTTTCCTTTCTATAATAGATTTTACTGCGTAATAAGCTTTTTTCGGCCTCACTATTCCTATAGTAAAATAATCGTTCTTGTATACGTTTGTATAATATTCCTAGTAAGCCTAAAAATATTATTGTTGAACATATTATCCAGAGTATACGCACAGCTTATTATTGATGTCCACAAAACATGTTGAACGGGGATTACAACCCTTCGTAATACTTACGAATTTTGGCTGCCATCAGGGTACGGCGTTTCTCTAGGAACTCGGTATAACGTGTGTAGTCCATATCAAAAACGTCTTCTGGAATACAGTTGATTGCCAAGTTTGCACGCAATTCGTCTTCACTCATGATAGAGCCACACAATGCTTGAGCTCCGCCGCATTGGGCAAGGGCAACTGCAAAATAGTCTTTAGGCGCTTTCTTGCCAATAGAGATATTCACTGGAGTATCAAGGTATGCGTAGTTAGCTGTTTGGTTGTACTCTGTGCGATCGTAACCATGCTCAACAAGGTATTTCTTTGGGAATATATGGTGTACATCTCCGCCCAAAGTAAGCAGTTCGCTTACGCGGATATTTTGCGATAACAAACTCTTGTCGGCATCGTATACCTGCGATGCGAGGTAAGCCAAATAAGTAGGATTGAGCGATGAAGCATAGGATAAGTTTTGTACCAACGCTACTTGCCAGAAGTTATCGGATAGTGTTGCGTCTTCAATATTCTTAAGTGCTTGCGCGATTCCTACCTCATTGATGATGCGAAGGTCTTTAGCAAAAGCAGATTCAGGCGAGCCACTATAGCGCTGAGTCAAGATAGATAGCACATACCACTTTTGCACAATGCGTTTGCGTTCAGCCACTGGTACATCAGAATTCTGCAACATCAAGTATAAAGCATATGTAAAGTCGAGTGCCATATTGGATGTGATCATTTTAGGAGAGATGAATCCAGCACCACGGATAGTCTTCATAAAGTCTTTGAAGTTATACTCATTGACAAAATGTGCAACGCCCTCGTACATACCAGCAAATGTTTGAGCAGCAATTTCCTCTTTGTACTCACGTGTTTCGAAGTCGCGACCCGATAAGAGTTGCACGAGTTCTGCTAGGCGAGCGCGCTTGAATATATGCATAAAAGCCACGCGAATAATATCGTCGCAGTCAGGATCGTAGACAGTTTCGTTGTCATCCTTAAGCCATGCTATACGTTTGAGATGCTCTGTAGCTGCAAAGATATCGTCGTGGTTTGCGATATGGTTGTAGTATTGCGGCTTTACAGCTAGATGGGCAAAATAGTCAACGAGTTTGCGTAGGATATTACCGCCATATTTTTCATCTGCAGCCATCTTAGACATTACAAAGTCGCCTTGAGAGAGAGCAGTACCTTTAGAGTTGATACGGATAAAAATATCGGTGACAATATCTAAGTCGAGTTTCTCTGAGAGATCAATCACACCTATTTGTGTGGTTTCAATGCCACGCAAGCGATTGAGAATGCGTTGCAAATCTTCACCCGTAATTTCTGGATTATTCTCCATATATTGAGGAATGAAGGTCCAAGAGCAGAAAGATGTATCGAATATTTTGGAGATATCTGGAATCCAGTTTTTACTTTTGGAGTGTGCTGGTGTAGATACCGCAAAGATCTCTGCTTCCTCGTTGCCATTACGTTCGTAATCAAGTGCAGCAAAAGGATTGAAGGCTATCTTGATTTGTGTTTCGTTGAACTCGCTATCGAGCACTACACGTCCAGCAATAGCAGTCATCATGGCAGTGATACGCTGTTGTCCATCGATAACAATTTTCTTGCCAGCAGACATTTGTCCGTCTTTGAGTTTTACATCAGGATTTTTCCATAGGATGATGTATCCTGTAGGATATCCTTTGTAAAGTGAATCCATCAGGTCGCGTACTTGTGCACGTTTCCAAACGAATGGTCGTTGTATCTCAGGGATAGCGATGCTATTAGCTTCAATCAATCCAAGCAATGCCTTAATCGACATCGAGGTATTCGTAAATTTTTCGCCTTCCATATGGTGTGATATTATTTATCTATAAACTCGTAAATCGTGTGTAATAACCTGTTTCTATTTGTGACGGCCCATTTTATCAATCCAATGCAGATATAGTGGGAAGTATGGCAGTCGAATACTTGAAGTAGGGATTGTTATTTCTTCTCTAAAACCAAATTAGCCAAACAAACAGCGACTTCCTGTTCCTCTTCTTTAGGTTGCCATGCGATTATGTAACTCACATTTGCTTCCTTAACACAATAGTTATTATTTTCATATTCTTTTATTTTCTCTCGTTGCTCTTTTGATAGAGATGCGATATAGTTGCCATTGATAGATAAAAGATATCCATTTTTATACTGCAATTTATCTCCACTTCTAAGGGACAAGACCTTTTCCTTTTTATCTTTGAAATAATCAAGCCATACATCATGCATTGATAATGATATGATGATAGAGCTTCTATTATCAAAGAATGAAGCGTCATTATATACGTACAGATTATGACGAGCACGAGTTAAACCTACATAGATGGTTCTTAATTTGTCTGAATCTAAGTGAGTGAGGTCGCTTAATATTAGGTGGACATTATCAAACTCACGGCCTTTCGCTTTATGAATTGTACTGACAAATACTATATTTTCATCAGTAGCGATAAAGTCTTCTATGTTAGATTCCAATATGAACTCGTGTAAATCACTGTAATAGAATTTCGAACGAGTTACTTCGAAATCAGCAAAGAAACGACGAACAAGATCCAAACATTCGCTAGTAGCATAATATTTTTCTGTAGATTCCTTTGCTTTCTCCCAAGCCTCTTTACTGATTATTCCTCCCTCAAAAGGTCTCAACTGTTTTAAGAAGTACCTTATTTCGGCTAAATTGATAAAATAGAATCCGTCGGTGTCTTGAATGAATCTTACATGTTTTCCTTGCTCCTTGAGTATATGGGCTATTTGCAAGGTTTGTTTATTGGTTTGTGTGAGTACTGCTGTTTGTCCTGAATGATGCAGATTAGATGCCAATTGTTCAGGATCTGCTTTTGCACATACCTGACCCTTTCTCTTTGATACTGAATGTATTTGATTTATCTTCAGTCGATTTGGAATTTTAGTTAAGAAACGATTAGCATAATCAACAATAGCTTCGTCCGAACGATAATTCTCTGTCATCTCATAACGCATTGCATTATAATCTTTAATCAGAGAACTAAAGTATGCAGAGTTACTACCACGGAAACCATATATATTTTGATCATCATCGCCTACTGCTATCACACGCATATCTTCATTGCGTTGTATCAAAGACTTGACTAAACGGAAGTCATCCACTCCCATGTCTTGTGCCTCGTCTATTACAAGAACAGATTTAGCTATTTTACTTTCTTCAACTTCACCGCTTTCTATCATCTCAGCAGCACGCTGAACTACACTATTTGCTTCTTCTAATGAACCTTGACGTCCTATCAAATCAAAACTATACGAATGGAAGGTCTTAATTTCTACAAAATGCGCAGCATTTCCTACTAAATCTATCAATCGTTTTTTAAATTCAGTAGCTGCAGCACGCGAGAAAGTGAGCATTAATAGTTGTTCGTGTTTTACATCTTCTAATAGTAATAGTGATGCTAATTTATGAACTAAAACTCGAGTTTTTCCACTACCAGGACCCGCTGCCACTACAATGTATTTACTTTGTTTATCATCGATAATCTCACGTTGTTTATCACTCAAGGTACCAAAGATCTGTTCGTATTTAGCAGGAGTAATATTGCGTACTATTTGGGCGCGTCTTTCGCCTTTAAAATATCGATTGATAAAATCTTTATAATCCAATAAGAAATAGTCACTCACAAATTTCATCGCAGCCTCATAGTCACTCACCATCATATTGGCAAACTCTCCTACTATGTGAATCTGTTGAATACGTTGGCGATAAAATTCGTCTAGCATACGATATTGCTCTTTTCCGTATCGACGAGCACGATCTACTTGTCTGTGGATTTGCATAGTGTTGTAGGTCACCATAAATCCACCGTCTATTTTTAATAATTCTACTTTACTTAAGAATAGTAGAGCTTCCTCCATATCCATAATAGTAGCCTTTTCAGTCTGCCCAAACATCGTTTGTTGAGCATTTGCATTGTACTGATTTAGCAAATCTATTAAAGAGAATGTGACAGCTTTATTAGAGTCGGCTGATTGCATCAGATTTTTTACTACATATCGACAGATCTCCACTTTGCGTTCATGGCGTTCTAGAGTATTATCGGTATCCATCTGAAGTTGTAGAGATACTGTTCCGCTTGCAGTATGTTCTTCTTTGTTGATGTAACCTTTTATGAAAAGGAAATGCAGTAAAGTATGAATTTTTTTCACAGTACAGCGCTTATAGCCTGCTGCCTGTGCATCCGTATTCAATTGTTTGTAATTAAATATGTTCGATTCTATCCCTATTAGCTCCAGTAAATAGTGCTCTAATTGCAGCATTTCTTCTAGATTCCTTGATACATTGGCATGATCAATAAAAGCCATCATGTCTCTCGTATCTGCTAGTATTCCCTCTTGCCGCATGAGATTTATATTGCGAATAACACTTGATTTTTTCATTCCCAAAATATCCGCTAAATAATCCACACGACTTTCTGCATCAGCGCCTCTATTGTCCGCTGTAGCACGACTACTGATTAACGAACGAATAATGCGCGCAGCCTCTTCGCGAGTTACATCATCAAACAAAGGAGATGCTGTTAATCGTTTTCTAGCATCGTCCATATTGCGCACTTTGATACCTGTAGCAAAAATACGTGGAGAATTATTGCCTCGTATGATAAAACCAGCTTGTTCTAAGGTGGTCACGGCACCCTTTACACGCATCTCTATTTCATTTGCCTCTATATCGTTCCATCCAGCTTGGCGAGCTATTTCCAAAGGCGAGCAACTTACTTTTTCTCGTTTAGCGGTGAGGTCTTTAATAGCCTTCCATACCTGCTGTATCTCACTAATCGATAGTTTTGTTTGGTTAAGTAATACAAAATGTTTATCCAAATCGCTATCATCATACAACACGTAACAATCTGCTTGCATATGTGGATCTCGTCCTGCACGACCAGCCTCTTGTACATAATTTTCTAGCGAATCACTAATGTCGTAGTGCACAACCAATCCTACATCTTTCTTATCAACTCCCATACCGAATGCGGAAGTAGCAACAATAACTTGCGCTTCTCCTTCCATAAAGGCATTCTGATTTTTCACTTTTTCTGAGCTATCCATTTTGCCGTTAAAAGCCAATGCGGATATGCCATCATTACAAAGATGCGTAGCAAGTTCAGATGTGCGTTTTGTTCGTGACACATAAACAATCGACGGACAATTATGACCTATAATCAAATCTCGCAATAAGAAATATTTCTTATCCGCTGTCTCAGCGTGAAGTACGGAATAATGGAGATTCTTGCGTTCTGAATTTGCAGCAAATATTTTCAGATTTATATCTAATTTTTGCTTAAAGTAATCGCAAATATCACTTACTACCTTTTGCTTTGCTGTAGCTGTAAAACAAGATACGGCAATTGGTTTAGGTTGAAGTTTTTTCTCTTGCAATTTTCGTATAAAATCACCAATGTATAGATAGTCCGTTCGGAAATCTTGTCCCCACACAGAGAAACAATGGGCTTCGTCTATTACAAAACGTACCACATTACGATTCAATAGCAATCGCTCTATAGTTCGGCTACGCAACATCTCGGGAGCTATATACAACAAGTCAGCTGTACCATCTGCTACTTGTTCGATGGCAGTAGCTCGCTCAATAGGATCAAGAAGGCCATTTATGGTTACTGCATTACTTATACCACGTGCCGTCAGATTATCCACTTGGTCCTTCATCAGACTTTGCAGTGGTGATATTACAACTGTCAAACCATGAATGTTTCTACCGGCAATTAATGCAGGTAATTGGAATGTGAGACTCTTTCCACCACCTGTAGGAAATATGGTGAGAATAGATTCTCCTCGTATGGCAGCTTCCACTGCATCTTGCTGCATCTTTTCTCCATCGAACAACCTAAATGTATCATAACCAAAGAACTCCTTCAAACCTCTATGCGCATCTAATTTATTTTGGCAATATTCGCACTCACCACATGGAGTATTGCATATAAATGTCATGACGTTGTTCACCTTTGGATAGTTGCGAAGTACCCATGCAGGTGTAAGCGATGATGGATCTGTTGCATCAATAATAGCGAGTGCATATGCTAGCTCAACAGGGTAACGTTTAACTACAGCACTCACATTAGCTTTACTACATATTCTACCCTCAAATTCCGACTTAATGAGTATATCTACAGGATCGGTAGATATAATTGGAATTGAATTTTTTATCCAACTAAAGAATCCTTTGAATTCTAGGGTATCTGCAAGTAATTTATAATAGATTAGTTGTTTTATTGCTGGCAGCTGTTTCCATGCTGCTAACTCATCATAATAGAGATCACGAGCTTTTATCGAATCGTTTACCGGATTGTTTAGTTCTTCTACTTGTAGTTTTTCATCCTTTACTAGTTTGTGATATGGCTTACAAGGGAATAGTAGTGGAGAAAGTGGAAGCGTATCAATGATGATAGGATCATGTTCTAATTGAATATACTTTAAGTCATGATTGATGATATTATGTCCGCACAGAGCTGTAGCGTACGATAGAAAATGGCTAAAGTCGGTAGCAGAATGTGTGTGTAGCACTGCACCATCCTCGCGAATTGCGCCGTAATCCTGAGCTTTTTGATTACTCACATTAACTTCCGTGTCAATAAATATCAACATCTTATATCTCCTTTACCCCTAATTGTTTCAAATACTCATATGTTCCATTATAGAACGCATGATTGCGGGTTGGGTCTTCGTTTGATCCCTCCGGTACGCAAATCACCATTCCCTGACGTGCACGAGTGAGCAGTACACGATAGGCGTTGAGTAAGTATGCTTTGCGGTCGTCCTTGTTGATTCTATTCCATTTGGTTCCGCCACTAAACTCATAGAAAGCCCAATCGTTATTTTGACGACGTAAATCTCCATCCCATACAAGGCAAGTCCAATCCAACTCTAGGCCTTGCACATCAAACTCAGAAGCAGCATCCTCCAAGAACAAAGAAGAACGTACATCATTAATATCATCTAAGAACCAATGGACTGTATCCGGCTTACAACGAACATCAATAGCCAATGGCTTCAATCGATATGCTTTAGATGATACAAGCAAACCATAACGCTCATTTCCGCGTGCTCGCTCACGAAGCCAAGCTTTGGCTTTGTCTAGATCACGAGTAAGAACAATAGGGTAGCGGTCTACTATCTGAGCATATGTATCACGAGCACTATCGATATCTCCATCAAGTATATAATGTACAATATGAGATAAACTCTCAGCACGGAAGCTACGCATAGAAACAGCCAAGTGCAAGTCCTCGGAGAATGTGACACGAGCATTATCTGACAGCAACTCCTTCACCTTTCCTTCGGCATACTCTTTGGCGGTCAGCTGGCTAGAGATGTACACATTCCAATTAGGGAATGTTTCGTTTAGTGCGCGAATCCATTCGCCGATACCCGCTTCGCCTGTATTAATTTCTTGTCCACCACCTACCAGACAAACAATGACTGCCCAGTCTGGACGTTGATCAAGCGACCAAATGAGGAATTCACTTTCGGACATAGGGAAATCAGCAAAGCCTTTTTTACGCTTTAACCAACCTGCAATATGTTCTTTATCCCATGAGCGTTGAGCCTCATCAAAAATAGCGATGTTCTCTACCTCGCCATAACCCGCAGTCTGGTCTTTAAGCTCTTTGGTGGGATCGATAACCAGTTGTCCATTTTCCAGCATTACTTTGCTGAGCATATTATCACGATAACGGTGGATAATCTGAATAAAGCGTTTTACCTCTCGTTCGGCTTCTTTCTTTGTTATCTTATTCCCCTTAGCCTTCTCTTGTGCCTGTTTGTTGCGCGTTAATGCTTCCGTCAGTACTTGAACCAATGGACCATTTCCTGAAAGATATACTGCAAGGTCTTGATCTGTTTCCTGTTGTACCGCTACGTTGAGTCCAACCAAGGTTTTGCCCGCTCCAGGTACACCTGTAACAAAGCAAATACTTTTTGTTCCGTTCGCTTTCGTTTGGGCTATAACCTCTTGCACATATTTGGTAGTACTATTCAGTTGAGCACCTTCTGCTTCGCTTTTGGTTATATCAGCAACGCTATGATTGAGATAGAGTGAGCGAGCTGCTTCTATGATAGTAGGTGTAGGAGCATAACGACTGCGTGCCCAATCACAAAGAGCAATGTTGTAACTTTTGGAAGGGATATTTTCAGCCAGAACGAGTTGAAAGATATCAGACAAATGCTCAGCATCCGTCAGTAACGGCTCGTAGATATCGTCATCGTAATGCGATAATTGACACAGCGTAGAGTGTTGTTTGCTTTCAGTAGCAACTAAGACAGGGATGATAGCACGGTCTGCGCTACCTTGATGAAAGTTCTTTAAATCGAGAGCGTAATCTAGCACTTGATCCACATCTTGGTGCAAAAAGTTTTCTTCTCCTGCTTTGAATTCTATAACAAATATGCGCTCTCGAAGTAGTACTACGACATCTATTCGTTTTCCTAAACGCGGTATTGTATATTCAAAAAGAATCCATCCCTGTTCGGTAGAATAAGACGCAAGAGCCTGTTTCATAAACGTTATTTCTTGCTCCCATGCAAATTTTTGCGTAGAAGCTGTATCCATCTCATCTGCACGCGACATTTGTCCGAAGATTGTATTCGTATCTTCAGATAGGAAGGTAGCAATGTTAGATTGATAGAAATAACGATTAGTCATGGCATTTTTTAATTTCAATCTGCAAAGTTACAGCTTTTTTTTGCAATCTTGTTCTTGTTTGGTTATTTCGATTGTAGTAGTTTATTAATCTCTTTATCGAAGTCAGAAAATATTTTCAGAGATTAACAGTTGCCGAGGAATCCTCGGATACTGAATCACTTTTATTTACTCAGCGAGAACCCTCTTGTTGAACTACCGAGGATTCCTCGGAAGTTGAAGTGGTTATTTCCATTTTGGAAACTACCACTGTTCCTCAAATTGATTTCGTTCGTTATCTTTTCTCCTGAAAAATATCTAGCCTGCAAAGATACAACTTTTTTTGCATTTATGCAAATAAATGGCGAAAAAGTCGCCATTTTAGTTTAGAGAACGCGCCAAAGGCGCTACTGTTTAGGGTTTAGAGACAAGGCGGAATCTTAATAAACAGCACTTGGGGGTCATGGGGAGTTGATGCGGTCGTCTCCCGCTCTTCGGTCGGTCATCGGTCGGTGGAATTAGGTAAGGTATAAGAGAAGTAAAAAAGACGGAAATCTTAAGAAAAGTACTTTTTATAGGCGAAAAGCGAGAGGTGAGAATAGGAATTTTAACTATCTAAACTAATCTTTTTTTTTTTGAAACAAAAAGAATTATTAAAATCAACAACTCAAACAACTTTTTTCAACAACATTTCGCGGACCAACGCCGTCCGCGACAAGGGACTTATGATAAAGACAACTATTGTCAATGAGATGTCAATTATAGTCAATTTCTTGGAAACAAAAATACGGCACTTTGTGCCTACAAAAATTACGGGTTCTTCTATAAATTGCACGTTTACTCGTGACATCGAGGGACGTATACCTTCTGCACTTTTATGATCTTTTGTGTTACTATCGGCATCTAGCAGATTGTCACTCAATCGTGGTGCTCGCACCACTCATTCACTCCGCACTACTATCTGCTCAATATTAACTCCAAAATCTTCATAAAGCTATTTATAGAAGCACCTTAAAAAAATAAAGAGGATATATTTGGTGTTATGACTACCGCCATTTTGTATCGTTATATCTGCTGACTCACTTAAACAAGCTTAGATTCGTCATCATCTCTATCGATACTATATCTGCTTTGCAGCTATTACACACCAAATAGTGTTTAAATGTTCTACCTCGCGTTCGGCAAGCGTTGAATGGTGTTTAGTGAACGCTGCGCTACTGTTTAGTGAACGCGGCAAAGCACCTACAGTTTAGGGTTTAGAGTGTGGCGGCGGAGACGCAGGTTAGTGAACGGCGCTAGTTACCAAGGCAATTGGCGAATGCATAGATTGAGTTGGCGAATATCTGCAAGCAAGTCGTCAAAAGAAACAGATGGACCATAAATCATCGTACGTTGCATCGTCTCGTAGTCCTTGCGCCAAAGGTCAAGCACATTGGCCGGAATCTCCAAAGAAAGGTGCTTAGGATATAGCGTATCGTAATCAAAATCACGCAAATTGATAAACTTGCGACGATGCTCCACCACCGCCCTATAAAGCGCCTCGTCACGCAAAGCTCTATCAGCCACTCCTGCATGCTTCATACAATACAAATCGTACAGATGGCGGGTCATACGATTAACACGAATATCTACGTTAGGCTTAGCAAACTCCTCGTGCAGCAAGAAAATCTTTTCTAAACAGGTACGTTCTGGCGCCACCACATTAGGCAAACTAAAGGTTGGCTCTGCTACGATTGATTGTGGAATATATTGGTCAATAAGTGATTGCACGTGTTCCGCTCTGACAGGTTCTTGCATGGAGCGACCACTTACTTCAATCAGTACACAATGGCGAATATAACTATTCTCTGGCAAGGCAGACTTATACTCGATTTCTATCGTTTCAGGGTCGGTAGTAGAAACAGGAGTTATTTGTACTCTTACCGAGAAACTCTCCTCTTTGATTCCTTGTGCGATCATAGCTTCTCGCACATCATATTGCATCGTCTCGCGTACGAACGAGCATGCCGCACGGCGCAGTTTATCGCTTACTTGTGTGCGACTCAGTTCGCCTGAAAAACCAAGAAACTCGCGACTGATGGCAATATCTACATCCTCAGAAAAACGCTCTATGAGATGCCAACATTTGCTGAGCGATGTGCCACCCTTGAAAGACAGATGCTCAGCATAGGGCAATGAAAATATTGCTTTGAGCACTTGTGTTACCCACCAGTCTTTCTCTACACTCTGCGCATCCAATTGAGATGCAATAGCAACAGTTTGAATGATTTGTTGCTGTTGTTTGGATTGTAAATCTGAAAATTTCATATAGCAAGCAGAATATTGCGCACCCACACAGGTGCTAAAGTAATATCATGTTCAAAATCCGTTTTAGTGACCTTCTCAAGAAATGGCTTAATCTGTGACTTATACTCATCTGTTAATCCATGCTCTCCGATCTCGCGCATAGCAGATACAATCAGCATCATTAATCGAGATTTGAAGGAAAGCATTTTGTTGTCATTCGTATGAATAAACAAGATGCCTTTCCCTTCGCCGATGTGTATTCTTCGAGCAGTTCCATTGGTGTGATATACAGCATTAGTTGCTACTTGTGTAGATAAACCAAGCATATTGAGTGCATACGAACCAGAAGGGATGATCTTCACACGATCACGTTTGGCAATTGCTTGTGCCACATCATCTAATGATGGTTTGATAACACCTAGTCCTAAGACCTTGTCTATCTGAGGATAAAAATAGATGCCGTTAGCGATTCGCAAAATAAAACCCTCATTTGTTAATCGTTGAAATGCTTTCTTAACAGCATCTCTACTGCCATATACAGAAAAATCTTGCAGAAAAACGAACTTCCCGCGACCTTTCTTTGTAATAGATTGTTTAATAGTACTTTGCACGCTATTTTCCATTTCTTAATGTCCCCTTTTATTATTTAATCGGGGACAAAGGTACAACAAAAAATGCACATACGCAAACTAAGTGAGCATTTTTATAAAAAAAAAGTGTAATTTTCTAGTAATTTATATCAAATTACCAGCGCGGCAAGGAACTTATGATAAAGACAACTATTGTCAATGAGATGTCAATTATCGTCAATTTGAAATCTCCTAGCCCTCGCGGGCAGAAATCTTAACTATCTAAACTAATCTTTTTTTGAAACAAAAATACGGCACATTGTGCCTACAAAAATATCTAAAAATAAACAGAATATATTGGCGCTATGCTCCTGCGTCGCATCGCAGATAAATGACTAATCCACAGCCGTTCAAATGCCTTTGACGGCTCCTGTCTTATCCCTTTATCTTACTTCCTTCTTTCAGTATGAAGTTGCGCCAATAAATCTTTAAATGTTCTTCGAACTAAATTGGGGTTTTGATCGATGTGCTTTGGCACATCTTGTACAGTAGCCTGCGGCTTCTGCCTCAAAACACTGTCTGCGACAGAGAAATGCTCCGGCGGAGCCGAAGTTTAGTGAACGCGGCAAAGCCGCTACTGTTTAGTGTTTAGAGGCAAGGATTGCTCGCGGGGTAGCCACGTGAACTGAACCAAATGCGAGCAATCAGCTCGGCGAACTACCACCGAGAACTAGACAGCCAGCGGAAGCATAAGGGTATCCGAATGAAATTCGGGAAAATGGATAAAGAAAAAGGGCCGTAAAAGTGCGCAAATTTAAAGTACAACTTTAAGATTGCGCAAATTGGAGAGCACGAAGTGTCTATAGTTTAGTGTTTAGAGTGTTTAAGGTTATCAATTTCCTCTTGGAGGGTATTGAGGAAGTGGGCAGCGTGGGCGCCATCCATCTGGGCATGGTGGAACTGGAAAGATAACATCAATGTAGTCTTGAACCAACAGCGGCGATACTTGCCCCATATAATAT